>OKVQ01000047.1_pt1 | contig 132378 bp, 147 predicted proteins | sample 1606821 | NCBI WGS metagenome assembly OKVQ01 (sample SAMN03281009, study PRJEB24777) | human gut metagenome | isolation source: fecal sample PR192 from 1 month old female Indian infant, vaginally... | reverse complement strand
CGCCGGCTGAGCAGCTGTTCGAGGAGTTCGGCTTCACCGTTGATAACGTGGTCGCTAAAGCGAAAGCGCTGCTGTAAATCCCCACCGCTATCGCCCGGCCCGGAGTCGGGCGATACGCTCTCTGAGTAATGATCTTCCGGTCATGAGTTTGTCTTTTCCTTTCTGAACCATTTCCCACTCTATTTTGTGCGTGACCGCTGATTTCTGTACGTTTTTTTGTGCAGACCGGCAAATGTAGACCAGATTCAATAGGCGCCCGCACGATCGCGCCGCGCCCCTCGATTCCGCCGGACGTCTGTAAAGGAGACCCCGCCATGCCGTCACCGATGATTTATCAGGATCTCACCACTGCCGCGCTGCTCGGCCATGCGGCGCAGTATCACAGCGAGACCGAGATTGTCTCGGTGAGTACTGGCGGTGAGAAGGAACGCAGCTGCTGGGGGGAGGTGGCCAGCCGTGCTCAGCGGCTGGCATCGGCGCTGGCGTCGCTGGGGCTGCCGCCGGGCGCCCGCTGCGCCACGCTGGCATGGAACAACCGCCGCCATCTGGAGATCTATTTTGCCGTCGCCTCCGGCGGCTGGGTGACGCACACCGTCAATCCGCGGCTGTCGGTTGACCATCTGCGGTATATCCTCAACGACGCTGCCGATGAAGTGCTGTTTTTTGACCAGACCTTTTTGCCGCTGGTAGCACAGCTGCTGCCACAGCTGCCGACGGTGAAACACGTCGTGCTGATGGAGTCCCGCAGCGAAGCGGCGCTCAGCCAGCTGCCCTCATTGCTGTTTTATGACGATCTGTTGCAGCAGGGGATGGCAGACTATCGCTGGCCGCAGCTCAATGAACTGACTCCGGCTTCGCTCTGTTACACCTCGGGAACCACCGGCCGGCCGAAAGGGGTATTGAACACCCATCGTTCGCTGGTCCTGCACGCCCTGAGCGGCAACCAGCCGGACGCCGCCGGCATATCGGCGAAGGACAGCCTGTTGCCGGTGGTGCCGATGTTCCATGTCAACGCGTGGGGGACGCCGTTTATCGCCGCCATGGTCGGCGCGCGGCTGGTGCTGCCGGGGCCGCACCTCGATGGCGACAGCCTGCTGCAGCTGCTGGCCGCCGAGAAGGTGACGGTGGGGTTTGGCGTACCGGTGATCTGGGCCGGCTTGCTGGCGGCGATGCGCCGGACAGAGGTCCGGCTGCCTGAATTTAAACGTGCGCTGGTCGGCGGCTCCGCGCTGCCGCCGTCGATGGCCGAGGCCTTTCAGCGTGATTACGGCATTGCGCTGACCCACGCCTGGGGAATGACCGAAACATCGCCCATCGGCACCATCAACACACCGTTGAGCAAACATGACGCGCTCCCGGCACAGGAGCAGCAAAAGCAGCGCGCCGGTCAGGGGCGGCCCATTTTCGGCATCGAACTGCAGGTGGTGGACGTGGATGGCGAACCGTTGCCCCGGGATGGTCAAAGCCAGGGGTATCTGCAGGTCAGAGGGCACTGGGTGGTAGAGCAATACTATGGTCAGGACGCGAGCGCCCTGACCGCGGCAGGCTGGTTTGATACCGGTGATATCGGTACGCTCGACGCCAATGGTTATCTGGTGATCAGCGATCGGGCAAAGGATATTATCAAGTCCGGTGGCGAGTGGATCTCCACCGTTGAGCTGGAGAATATCGCCATCGCGCATCCGGGGGTGCGCAGCGCAGCGGCCATCGCCGCCCGCCATCCGCGCTGGGACGAGCGGCCGGTGCTGCTGTGCGTCCGTGCGGAAGGGGGCGAAGTGGAGGAGACCGATCTGCTGAGCTGGTTTGAGAAGCGGGTGCCTAAATGGCAGATCCCGGACCGGGTGATATTTGTCGATGCGCTGCCGGTCAGCGCCACGGGTAAGGTGCTCAAAAATCAGCTGCGCCAGGCCTACGGAGAGATTTTAATGAGTGAGGGAAAATGAGCCATGCGCGACCCGGTCTGACGACCTGCTCTCAGTATGATGCTGCCCTGCACGCCTTGTCGGCGGCGCGCCAGCGCTGGGCAGAAACCTCAGTGAACCGTCGTCTGGCGCTCCTGCGCCAGATCAAGGATGCCCTGGCTGGTATTGCCCCGGCGTGGGTGGCCGCCGCGGCGGCGGCCAAAGGGCTGCCGGCGGGCGATCCGCTGGCGGGGGAGGAGTGGCTGGCGGGCCCCTGCGCGCTAATGGTCGGCTGCAACGGGCTTATCGCCACCCTGGAGCAACTGGAGGAGAAGACCTTTCTGCGGCGGATCCCACTGCGGACGCTGGCGGACGGCCGCCTGGCGCTGCGGGTGGTGCCCGGCACGCTCTGGGATCGGCTGCTTCTGTCTGGTGTTCGCGCTGAGATATGGATGCAGCCAGGCGTCACCCGGGCCCATCTCGACCGCTATGCGGCGCGGGCATACGACATCCCGCCTGCCGCGCGGCAGGGCAAGCTGGCGCTGGTGCTTGGCGCCGGCAATGTGGCCTCGATTGCGCCACTGGATGTGCTACACAAGCTGTTTATTGAGAATCAGGTCTGCCTGCTGAAGCTCAATCCGGTGAATGATTATCTGCACGATCTGCTGGCCCAGGCCCTGGCGCCGCTGATTGCCATGGATGCGCTCCGCATCGTCACCGGCGACGCCCGGGCGGGAGCGTGGCTGACTACCCATCCCGCTGTCGATGAGATCCATATCACTGGCTCCCGCGAGACCCATGACGTCATCGTCTGGGGCGAGGGTGAGACGGCTCGCCAGCGTCGGGCCGCCGGGACGCCGCTGAACCCGCGTCGGGTGACCTCGGAGCTGGGCGGCGTCAGCCCCACCATTATCGTACCCGGGCCGTGGAGCGAGGCGGACATCGCTTTTCAGGCGCAGCAGCTGGCGACGCAGAAGATGAACAACGGCGGGTTTAACTGCGTGGCCAGCCAGGTGCTGATCCTGCAGCAAGGCTGGGAGCCTGCGACGGCCTTGCTGAATCAGCTGTACCGACTGATCGCCGCGAATACCCGCCCGGACTACTACCCCGGCGCTGAAAACCGGCTGACCGACTTTCGCCTGCGCGCCCGTCAGCCGCTGGAGATAGCCCGCGGTGACGCGCTACCGTTGATTGTGGCGAATACCGACGATGATCCCGGGTTCTGCCAGCAGGAGGTCTTTGGCCCGGGGCTGTCGGTCACCCGTCTTGAGGCCGATAGTGCGGAAAGCTTTCTGCGCCAGGCGATCGGCTATGCGAATCAGCGGCTGCAGGGCACGCTGGGGGCCAATATTGTGATCCACCCGCGCACCCGCAAAGCGATTGGACGTAAGCGTTTTAATGCGCTGATCGCCGAGCTGCGCTACGGCACGGTGGCGATCAACTGCTGGAGTGGGGTGGCCTTCCTGTTAGCCCCTTGCCCGTGGGGGGCGTTTCCCGGCCACACGCTCGACGATATTCAGAGCGGGCGGGGCAAGGTGCATAACAGCTTTATGCTGGAGAAAACCGAGCGCACGGTGATTGAGGGGCCGTTTCGGCCGTTTCCGCGTAGTCTTTGGCATGGCGAACTGACGCTGATGCCCCTGCCGCCCTGGTTCATCACCCACCGGGGGCAGGAAGCGGTGGCGCAGCGGCTGGTGGATTTTTACCATCGGCCGCGCTGGCGCAAATTGCCGGCGCTCCTCTGGCGCGCGCTGCGGGGCTAAGGTGAGAGCAAAAAAAAGGGCGGAACCGCGGTTCCGCCCTGCGGGATTAACGGCCCGCTTTCAGCTTCTGGTAATACTCTTCATAAATGGCGCTGGCGCTGCCGACGTCATTCTGCCATTCGCCTTTCTCAATGGTTGCGGCGTCCGGATAGAGCGATTTATCGTTGGCCACTGCCGGGCTGAGCATCTTGCGCGCCGCAAGGTTCGGCGTCGGATAACCGATGGTTTCAGCGACCTGTTTGGCGACATCCGGGCGCAGCAGGAAGTTAATCAGCTTCAGCGCGCCGTCGACGTTTTTGGCGTTCGCCGGGATCGACAGGCTGTCCATCCAGAAGATGCCGCCCTCTTTCGGCCAGATCACTTCCAGCGGAGTACCTGCCTGGCGGGCGACGTAAGCCGAGCCGTTCCATACCATCCCGAGGTTCACTTCGCCTTCCATATACGGGTTCGCCGGGTTATCAGAGTTAAACGCTGCGACGTTGGGCATCAGCTTTTTCAGCTCGTTATAGGCGGCTTCAATCTCTTTCGGGTCGGTGGTGTTGCCGGAATAGCCCAGCTTACGCAGCGCCATCTGGAACACTTCGCGCGCGTCGTCGGTCAGCAGCAGGCTGCTTTTGTATTCCGGCTTCCACAGGTCGGCCCAGCTGGTGATAGTTTTCGGGTCAATCGCCTCGCTGTTGACGCCGATGGCCGTCGCCCCCCAGATATAGGGGATGGAGTAGTCGTTATTCGGATCGAACGGTTTATTCAGCATCTGCGGATCGAGGTTGCTGAAGTTAGTCAGCTTGCTCTTATCGATCTTCTGCAGCATGCCTTCTTTGCGCATCTTGTCGACAAAGTAGGTCGACGGGACGACCAGGTCGTACGCGCCGTCTTTATAGGTTTTGAGCTTGGCGTACATGGTTTCGTTCGACTCGTAGGTCGAATAGATAACCTTGATGCCGGTCTCTTTGGTGAACTGCTCCAGCAGGCCCGGCGGCACATACTCGGTCCAGTTATAGAAATAGAGCGTTTTGCTATCGTCCGCGTGCGCAGCGCCCATGCCGATTGCCAGAGCGCTCGCCGCGAGCAGGTGGCGTGACCATTTTTTCATTTTAACGTCCCCTGAGTTTTATCACGTGCAATTAACTGACTGGCGATGACCATCACCAGCGACAGAACCAACAAAATCGTGGCCAGGGCGTTCACCTCTGGCGAAACGCCAACCTTGACCATCGAATAGATCTTCAGTGGCAGGATTTCATACCCCGGACCGGTCACGAACGAGGAGACTACCACGTCATCCATCGACAGGGTGAAGCTCAGCAACCACCCAGCGGCTACCGCCGGCAGGGCCAGCGGCAGGATAATTTTGCGCAGGATGGTCATCTCGCTGGCGCCCAGATCTTTCGCCGCCTCCAGCATCCGCACGTCAAAGCCTTTCAGGCGGGAGTAAACGGTGACCACCACAAACGGCAGGCAGAAGGTGATATGCGAAAACAGCAGCGACCAGAAACCAAGCTGGACGCCGATCAGCATAAACAGCACCAGCAGAGAGATGGCCATCACAATATCTGGCGACATCATCACCACAAACAGCATGCCGCTGACAAACGGTTTGCCGCGAAAGCGGTAACGGTACAGCGCCACGGCGGTCAGCGAGCCGATAAGGGTGGCGAAGGTCGCCGACAGCACCGCCATGGTCAGCGAGTGCTGGGCGGCCTGCAGCAGGCTATCGTTGTTCATCAGCAGGCTATACCAGTCGGTGGTGAACCCCTGCCAGTTGATGCCGAAGCGCGACCGGTTAAACGAGTTAACGATCAGAATAATAATAGGGATGTAGAGATACGCGTAGATGGCGGTCATAAAGCCGCCGCGCAGCAGTCGACCGATCATTCCAGCTCCACCTTTTTATTCAGCAGGCGCGCCGCGCGCCAGTAAATCAACAGCATCAGGCCCATCACCAGGGTTAAGGTAATGCTGGTTGCCGCGCCGAACGGCCAGTCGCGGATATTGAGGAACTGGCTTTTGATCACGTTGCCGATCAGCAGGTTCTTGGCGCCGCCCATCAGGTCGGAAACGTAGAACAACCCCATCGCCGGCAGCATCACCAGCAGACAGCCGGCGATGATCCCCGGCATGGTCAGCGGGATGATAATGCGGATAAAGGTCTGCAGCTTGCTGGCGCCGAGATCTTTCGCCGCTTCCAGCAGCGGGCGATCCAGTTTCTCAATGCTGGAGTAGAGCGGCATCACCATAAACGGCAGCAGGATGTACACCAGGCCGATGATCACCGCCGAGGGGGTGAACATAATGCGTATCGGGGTGTCGATCACCCCCAGCCACAGCAGAAACTCGTTCAGGTAACCTTTAGTGCTGAGGAAAATCTTCAGCCCGTAGATGCGGATCAACGAGTTGGTCCAAAAAGGGACGATCAGCAGGAACAGCAGCAGGGGCCGTACCTTCTGCGGCAGCCGGGCGAGGAACCACGCAAACGGATAGCCCAGCGCCAGGCAGGCGAGGGTCGCCAGTAGCGCCATGTTTAGCGAATGCAGCAGAACGTCATAATAGAGCGGATCCAGTAGCCGCGAATAGTTATCCAGCGTGAAGACCAGTTTGACGAAGTTGGCATCGTCGCGGGTCAAAAAGCTGGTGGCGATGATCATCAGGTTGGGCAGGAAGACAAACAGCACCAGCCAACCGACGATAGTGGCGATCACCACATTCTGGAATTTACTGGTGTTCTTCATCGGCCAGCACCACCTCCCAGCTTTCCACCCAATTGATAGACATTTTCTGGTCAAGAGAGTGGTCGAAATCCGGGTCGTCTTCGTTAAAGAACTCGCTGACCATCACCATTTTGCCGTTCTCCAGTTCCACCACCGACTCCAGAGTCATGCCTTTATAGTTGCGCTCGCGGACATAGCCGATCAGGCCGTCGGCGTCGCTGTTATGGTGGATCTCGTCGACGCGCAGATCTTCCGGGCGCAGCAGGACATGCAGACGCTGGCCGGCCTCCACGGCAAAATTGACGGTGATGTTGCATTCTCGTCCTTCAACGCGGGCGCGCACGCGCTGTTCGTCGAGACGTTCAATTACCGTGGCGTCAAAGATATTGATCTCGCCGATAAAGCTGGCGACAAACAGGTTCTTCGGCTCTTCGTAGATCTCTCGCGGGGTGCCGTCCTGTTCGATTTTGCCATCACGCATCACCACGATGCGATCGGACATGGTCAGAGCCTCTTCCTGATCGTGGGTGACGAAGACGAAGGTGATCCCGAGCTTACGCTGCAGCGCTTTCAGTTCGTTCTGCATCTGCTTGCGCAGCTTGTAATCCAGTGCCGAAAGAGACTCATCGAGCAGCAGCAGACGCGGTTTGTTGACCACCGCGCGGGCGATGGCCACGCGCTGCTGCTGGCCGCCGGAGAGCTGGTGCGGTTTGCGCTGGGCAAACGCCTCCAACTGCACCATCTTTAAGGCATCCATCACCCGTGGGGTGATTTCCGCCGCCGGTGTTTTCTGCATCCGCAGGCCAAAGGCGACGTTCTCGAACACCGTCATATGCGGAAACAGGGCGTAGCTTTGGAATACGGTATTGACGTGGCGGTTTTCCGCCGGAACATGAGTGATATCGTGATCTTCGAGATGGATCCGTCCGCTGTCGACGTTTTCCAGGCCGGCAATAAGGCGCAGAACGGTGGTTTTACCGCAGCCAGAGGGGCCAAGCAGAGTGAGAAACTCACCATTGTTGATGGTCAGGTTAAGGTTGTCGATGACCGTTTTACCATCAAAGCTCTTGCGAATTCCCGCCAGATGCACCAGCGGCGAACGCGAACGCGGTTGTATATTCAATTTTTGACTCTGTCCCATGTAGACGCAACGGCAAATTTCCGGCCGCTGCGGGGTTTGTGATTAACCACCTTTGGGGTTGCACGTTTTTAATAAGGGCCAGCATTCTACGGCAAACGAGGGTAATCGCCAATCCTTGATACGCCCGCATAGTCTACCTTTACACCATAACGTCGGTTCCGTTATTAAATTTCGCTTTACGGGCTAAAAATGACCTGACGCAATATTTGTCTTTTCTGGCTTATGAATAATGTTGTCACAAAAGAAGAGGGTGGCTACATGGATAAATTGCTTGAGCGTTTTTTGCAGTACGTTTCTTTGGACACGCAGTCAAAGCCTGGCGTTCGTCAGGTCCCCAGCACGGAAGGGCAGTGGAAGCTGTTACGCCTGTTGCAGGCGCAGCTGGAAGAAATGGGACTGGTCAAGGTAACGCTGAGTGAAAAAGGGACGGTAATGGGAACTTTGCCCGCTAACGTTGAGGGCGATATCCCGGCCATCGGTTTTATCTCCCACGTCGACACCTCCCCGGATTTCAGTGGTAAAAACGTTAATCCGCAGATTGTTGAAAACTATCGCGGCGGCGATATCGCGCTGGGTATCGGCGATGAGGTGCTCTCCCCGGTGATGTTCCCGGTTCTGCATCAGCTTTTGGGACAGACGCTGATCACCACCGACGGGAAAACGCTGCTCGGGGCGGACGACAAAGCCGGCATTGCCGAAATTATGACCGCGCTGGCGACCCTGCAGGCGAAAAATATTCCTCATGGCGATATCCGCGTGGCCTTCACCCCTGATGAAGAGGTGGGTAAAGGGGCGAAGCATTTCGACGTCGAAGCCTTTGACGCCCGCTGGGCCTATACCGTCGACGGCGGCGGGGTCGGCGAACTGGAGTTTGAAAACTTCAACGCCGCCTCGGTGACGATAAAAATTGTCGGTAATAACGTGCACCCCGGCACCGCGAAAGGGGTGATGGTCAACGCGCTGTCGCTGGCCGCGCGCATTCATGCCGAAGTACCGGCCGATGAAGCGCCGGAGACCACTGAAGGCTATGAAGGTTTTTATCACCTCACCAGCATGAAAGGCAGCGTCGATCGAGCCGAGATGCATTACATCATCCGCGATTTTGACCGTAAGCACTTCGAGGCGCGCAAGCGCAAGATGATGGAGATCGCCAAAAAGGTCGGCAAGGGACTGCACCCGGACTGTTATATTGAGCTGGTGATCGAGGACAGTTATTACAACATGCATGAGCAGGTGATCGCCCATCCGCACGTGGTCGATATTGCCCGCCAGGCGATGGTGGACTGCGATATTGAACCGCAGATGAAGCCGATCCGCGGCGGCACCGACGGCGCGCAGCTCTCATTTATGGGACTGCCATGCCCAAACCTGTTTACCGGTGGCTACAATTATCACGGCAAACATGAGTTTGTCACCCTGGAAGGAATGGAGAAAGCGGTGCAGGTGATCGTGCGTATCGCCGAGCTGACGGCGGCACGCAAAGGGCATTAATCTTCTCAGGCGGCCCGGTAAGGCCGCGTGTCGGACAAGATGCCGGATGGCGGCTTCGCCTTATCCGGCCTACGGTCCAGCCGGTGACCGCGGGACCCGTAGGCCCGGCAAGCGCGGCGCCGCCGGGCAGGATGATGGCTCAGTCGCCAAAGAACCAATAGCCGCTGTTGACCAGCGCTGCCAGCATGGCGAGGAAAGAAGGATCTTCCAGCGCATCGCCAAAATGGTCGGCGCGCAGCGTCAGATGGGTGGCTAAGGCGTCCAGCGCCGGACGGTGCGGGGAGTTGATCTTCTCGCCGTTAACGAATACCTCGCCGTCAATGCGCAGCACCCGCAGGCCGCCCAGGCGTTCCAGGGTATCGCCCTGCTGCAGGGCATCGTAAATCTCATCTGGCTGATACGGCGGCTCCGGCGGCGCGACGTCGAGCTCATGACGCGACTGGGTGATAAACTCGCCGAACCACTGCTTAAAGTGCTCCGGTTGGTTAATCAGACCCAGCATCATCTCGCGCAGGCGGTCGAGTTCGGTCGGTAAAATATCCGCCGGATGGTCGCGGGACGGCACGTCCGGATCGGCGTAGCGCTGGCTGCCCAGTTCGCGCTGGAGGACATAGTCGGCAAAGCCGCTAAACAGCTCGCGGGCATTCGGCGCGCGATAGCCGACCGAATAGTTAAGCGAGTTTTCCAGCGAATAACCCTCATGCGGGAATCCCGGCGGAATATAGAGAATATCGCCAGGCTCCATCTCTTCATCGATGATCGCCTCGAAGGGGTCAACCTGCAGCAGGTCCGGATGCGGGCAGTGCTGTTTCATCGGCACCTTTTCCCCAACGCGCCAGCGCCGACGGCCGGTGCCCTGAATGATAAACACATCATACTGATCCAGATGCGGGCCGACGCCGCCTCCCGGCACCGAGAAGGAGATCATCAGGTCGTCGATACGCCAGTCCGGCAGGGCACGGAACGGATGCATCAGCGCTGCGGACGGTTCATGCCAGTGGTTAACCGCCTGCACCAGCAGGGACCAGTTGTTTTCGCTCAGGTGATCGTAGCTTTCGAAAGGACCGTGACTGACCTGCCATTTTCCATCCTGATGGCTGACAAGGCGGCTATCGACCTCGCTCTCCATGGCCAGTCCTGCCAGTTCGTCCGGGCTTAGGGGGTCGATAAAATTGGCGAAGCCGCGCTTCAATACCACCGGCCGTTTTTGCCAGTAGCGTTCGATAAAGTCGGGCCAGTTAAGCGTTAATTGATAATCCATATTGATATTCCACTGCAGGTGTCTGACAGGGATTATAACGGATGCGGCGCCCTGGCGATGCAGGCGCCGTGAAAAATCTCAACGATTAACTCTGTTTATCTTCCATCTGCTGGCGGCCAAACACCACCTCCATGCAGGCGCCGCCGAGCAGGCTTTCCCCGGCGATGATCTCTCCATCATATTGTTCGACAATTTCACGCGCAACGGAGAGCCCTACCCCCTGGCCGGGACGCAGGGTATCAGCCCGCTGGCCGCGGTCGAAAACGGCCCGGCGCTGGCTCTGCGGGATCCCCGGGCCATCGTCTTCCACCAGGATGTGCAGATGGCTGTCGGTGGTCTGGCGCACGGAAACTTCCACGAACTCCAGGCAATACTTACAGGCGTTATCAAGAACGTTACCCATCACTTCCATAAAATCGTTCTGCTCGCCGACAAAAGTGATCTCCGGCGAGATGTCGAGCGAGATATTGACCCCTTTGCGCTGATAGACCTTGTTGAGAGCGGAAGTCAGGCTGTCAAGCAGGGGGGCGATCGGGTGTAATTCCCGGCTCAAGAGGGTGCCGCCGCTGCGCATGCTGGCGCGATGCAGGTAATAACCAATCTGCTGCGAGATGCGGCTTATCTGCTCCAGCATCACCGGCTCCGCCTCGTCGACGCTGATCTTCTCGCCGCGCAGCGAGCGCAGTGTACTCTGCATCACCGCCAGCGGCGTTTTCAGACTGTGAGTGAGATCGGTGAGGGTAGTGCGGTATTTGTCATAGCGTTCGCGCTCGCTGCGAACCAGGCGGTTGAGGTTGCTGACCAGCCGGGTCAGCTCGCGAGTGGTGTTGGGATTGAGCTTTTCGCGGTGATGTTCCTCCAGTTCGCGCACCTCTTTGGCCAGCGACTCAATGGGCCGCAGGCTCCACCAGGCGGCGACCCACAGCAGGGGGATCACCAGCAGCAGGTTGGCGGCCAGCACATAGACAAACCAGCTCCACACCATATAGCTGCGCTTGAGCTCCACCGGAATGGTGTCGACCACCACAATGCTGAGCTGAGGCATTTTGCTGGTGGCCGGGTAGAGGTTGATCGCCACCGAGTGGGTCATCTCAGAGTCGTCGCCCTGTTCGCGGATAGCGTCCAGCTGTTCCTGAATCTCATGGTTATTGCGCAACAGCATACTGCTGCTGTCGACATCGGCTTCAATCTCATGGAAGCCATTGCGTTTCAGCCATTCCGGTTGAATGCGTTTCGCCAGCCATGGAACATCACGCTGCGCCCACAGCAGTTTGCCCTGCTCATCGTAGATAAGGGTCACCGTCGGGCTTTCCATATTCAGGTTTTCCGGGATGTCGACGTCAATAGCGCCGTTTTCCCATCTCGCCAGCATATAAAAGAGATTGCTCTCGCCGCGCAGCAGGCGAAAGGTGGTTTTATCGAAGCTAACGCTATAGCCCACCAGGGCCACCATGCCGTAGGCCAGGGAGAGCACCAGCACCACCCCGGCGGTCGCCAGCAGGAAGCGAACCCGTAATGACAGCGGGAAGATATGCCGCAACAGTCCCTTCATCAGCGCAATTCGAACAGATAGCCCTGGCCGCGCACCGTGGTGATGACGTCCTGTGGGTATTCAGCCTGAATTTTCTTGCGCAGCCGACCCATCAGCACGTCGATGGTGTGGCTTTCTCGCAGTTCGGCATCCGGGTAAAGCTGGAGCATCAGCGAATCTTTGCTGACCACTTTGCCGCGGTTACGGATCAGGGTTTCCATAATGGTGTATTCAAAGGCGGTCAGCTTGATCGGCTGGTCATTCACCGACAGCTCGCGCCGGGAGAGGTCGACCTGGAACGGCGGCAGGGAGATCACCTGCGAGGCCAGACCGCTGTTACGGCGCAGCAGCGCCTGCATGCGGGCGGCAACCTCTTCAATATGGAAAGGCTTGGTGACGTAATCATCCGCCCCGGCGCTCAGCACTTCCACTTTATCCTGCCATCCTTCGCGGGCGGTCAGCACCAGCACCGGCAGCGACACGTCGTGGCTGCGCCAGCGGCGGATCAGTGATAAACCGTCTTCATCCGGCAGGCCGAGATCGACGATGGCGATATCCGGGAGATGTTCGCCCAGATAGTAGTCCGCTTCCCTGGCATCTTCCGCCGCATCGACCTGATGGCCCAGCTCCTGCAACTGAACTTTGAGGTGGTGACGCAGCAGGGCATTATCCTCAACCACGAGTACGCGCATGGCTGTTCTCCCTAGCATTTTCGATAGTAGTCTGACGCTCATTATATACGCAAAATATAAACGGCTGTTAAATAAAGCTTTTTATAAAAAGGGCCCCTGGTGCCCCCGGGCTGGCCAGCATTCGGCGGCGCCCTTTGCGCATACTGCATGGAACTCCTTCATTCTATGCGTAATTTCAGTAAACGCCCAGCGGCAGAATGCGAACGGCGAGCGGGTTGGTGATGTTAATTTTTTGTGTAATAGTGCTGGAATCACCCCTCAAGAACGCCGCAGGTTATCCATTATGTCTCAGCAGCAGAGCGCGGACTGGGTCAGGCTGGCGCAATCGCCCAGCCGGACGGAACGCATCGAAGCCTTCTTCGGCGGCCACGGCTACGAACCGCACCGGCATGATACCTACGCCATCGGCCAGACGATCGCCGGCGTGCAGAGCTTTCACTATCGCGGCGGACGCCAGCACAGCCTGCCCGGCGGAACGATGGTGCTTCATCCGGACGAAATACACGATGGCGAGGCGGGCACCGAGGCGGGGTTTCACTACCGCATGGTCTATATCGAACCGGCGCTGATCCAGAAGATACTCGGCGGCAGGCCACTGCCGTTTATCCCCGACGGCTTGTCGGCGGATCCACGGCTACGTCGCGCCGCGCAGCCGCTGTTGAAAGCGGTCACGGATACCTTCGAGCCGCTGGAGGAAGAAGACGCCCTGTACGACCTGGCGCAGACCCTGGCCGTTGTCGGCGGCCAACGTTCCCGTCGCCAGGCGTTTGATTATCTGGCGGCGGAGAGGGCCCGGGAGTATATCCATGCCTGTTTTATGCAGGATATGACCCTCGACACCCTGTCGCAGGTCAGCGGCCGGGACCGCTGGAGCCTGAGCCGGGATTTCAGAACGCTGTACGGCACCAGCCCGTGGCGTTACGTCATGATGCGTCGGCTCGATTTTTGCCGCCAGCGGATGCGCGCCGGGGAACGTCTGGTGGATATTGCCGCCGACGCGGGCTTTGCCGATCAGAGCCACATGACGCGCCAGTTTATCAGCCGCTTTGGTCTCTCTCCGGGCCGCTGGCTGCGGGCGATCCGCGGCTAGCGCGGTTCAGGTTGCACAATCGTTCAAGCGTGACCGCGGCGAGGCGAACTATGCTGACTGCCTTTATCACAAGGAGACAGCCCATGTATCAACTCGTTAATCTTGCTCATAAATTTTCCCTGTTCAGCGAACAATGGCAGCCCAAAGTGGTGGCTGAAATGAATGACTATCAGTTCAAGGTCGTGCGCATCGCCGGCGACTTTATCTGGCACAGCCACCCGGAAACCGATGAGACATTGATGGTGGTGGAGGGGGTATTGCGCGTGGACTTCCGCGACGGGCATGTGCTGCTGAAGGCCGGGGAGATGATCGTCGTGCCGCGCGGGGTGGAACATAAGACCTCGGCGGAGACGGAAGCGAAGCTGATGCTGATTGAGCCGCGCGGGGTGTTGAATACCGGCCACGAGGGCGGCGAGCGGACGGCGGTGAACGACGTTTGGATCTGATCGCTTTCCGGCGATAAAACGCCCCTCTTTCCGGCGGAAAGAGGGGCAGGGCGATTACTTCAGCTCGTCAACCATGGTGGTTGCCCGACCGATATAGTTGGCCGGGGTCATCGCTTTGAGACGCACTTTTTCCTCTTCCGGCAGGGCGAGGCTGTCAATAAACTGCTTCATCCCTTCCGCGTCCACGCGTTTGCCGCGGGTCAGCTCTTTCAGCTTCTCGTACGGTTTTTCGATACCGTAACGACGCATCACGGTCTGGATCGGCTCAGCCAGTACTTCCCAGTTGTGATCCAGTTCGTCCAGCAGGCGATCCTGGTTCAGCTCCAGCTTGCTGATCCCTTTGAGGGTGGACTGATAGGCGATCAGCGCATAGCCGATGCCCACGCCGAGGTTACGCAGAACGGTGGAGTCGGTCAGGTCGCGCTGCCAGCGGGAAACCGGCAGTTTGCTGGCCAGGTGCTGCATGACCGCATTGGCCAGGCCGAGATTGCCTTCGGAGTTTTCGAAGTCAATCGGGTTCACCTTGTGCGGCATGGTGGAGGAGCCGATTTCCCCGGCGATGGTCTTCTGTTTGAAGTGGTTGAGCGCGATGTAGCCCCACACGTCGCGATCGAAGTCGATCAGAATGGTGTTGAAGCGCGCGATGCAGTCAAACAGCTCAGCGATATAGTCATGCGGCTCGATCTGCGTGGTGTACGGGTTCCACTGAATACCCAGCGAGGTAACGAACTCTTCGCTGAACTGATGCCAGTCGACTTCCGGGTAGGCGGCGATGTGGGCGTTGTAGTTACCCACCGCGCCGTTGATTTTACCGAGGATTTCCACCTGGTTCAGCTGACGATACTGCCGCTCCATACGGTAGGCGACGTTCGCCATCTCTTTACCCATGGTGGACGGCGTTGCCGGCTGGCCGTGGGTACGGGAGAGCAGCGGCACATCGCGGTACTGGGTCGCCAGATCTTTTACCGCGTCAATCAGTTTGCGCCAGTAAGGCAGAACCACTTCGTCGCGGGCGGTTTTCAGCATCAGCGCGTGGGAGAGGTTATTGATGTCTTCAGACGTACAGGCGAAGTGAATAAACTCTGATACCGCGTGCAGCTCGGCGACGTCAGCGACTTTCTCTTTCAGGAAATACTCTACCGCTTTCACGTCGTGGTTAGTGGTGCGCTCGATGGTTTTGATGCGCTCCGCGTCTTCAACGCTGAAATCGGCGACGATTTTATCAAGGAAACCGTTTGCGTCGGCAGCAAAAGCAGGAACTTCCTTGATCGCTGCGTGGGCGGCCAGTTTTTGCAGCCAACGTACTTCCACCTGAACGCGGAATTTCAGCAAACCGAATTCGCTGAAGATACCGCGCAGCGCGCTGACTTTATCGCCGTAGCGGCCGTCTACAGGGGAAACGGCGGTCAGTGAGGATAATTCCATAGATCACAACTCCGGGGTTAAATGAGCAAGAATTTGCTTTGCCTGGTTAACCAGACGATTACGGGAAAACATAAGCTGCAGACGTCCGCCGCCCACCTGATGCCAGAGCACCGCGGCGCGAATACCTGCCAGCAGCGCTGAGCGAACTTTCGCCTGCACCTGCGGGCTTTGCAGCACGGCAGGGGAGCCGGTCACCTGAATACGCGGCCCCAGCGGGCTTATCACATCGACATAGATGCCCGCCATGGCGCTGAGCAGCGTTTCGGACTGCAGGTCAAAGTGTTCCAGCTGACGGTGCAGGCCGGCGATGCGGCTGCCGAGCGTGTCCATCGCCCCTTTACTGGCGGCGAGCTTGCGCTCCAGCACCATCAGGCTCAGGGTATAGCGCGTCAGTTCAGCATTGAGGCCCTGACGGCTGCTGGTATTGAGCACCCCGAGCAGCGTTTCAAGACCGAGGCGAAGATTGGCTTCACTGCCACCGAACACCGCCAGCGTCGACTCAGGATCGAGGTCGATGATGCTGTTCAGCGACACATGCAGGGCATCGCTGTCGCAATGTCCCTGATGCGCCAGTTGCTGAACCAGTCGCGCCGCCTGGCAAACGCCAGCCAGCGCCAGGGTGATGTCATAGTAATTCTTCGCCACACATACTCCTTGTCAGCCGCCAGGGCGGTTCGTCCCGGCGGAAATAACGCGCGTTCAGGACTGCAGAGGCAGTCGTTGTTCAATAATTCCGCCGCCGAGGCACACTTCCCCTAAATAGAACACTGCGGACTGGCCCGGGGTCACCGCCGCGACCGGCTCATCGAAGCGGACTTCGATACGGTCTTCATCCAGCGCGGTAACGGTGCAGGGGATATCGGTCTGGCGATAGCGGGTTTTCACCGTGCAGCGCAGGGTGCCTTGTAGCGGTTCACGGTTTACCCAGTGCAGCTGTTGGGCAATCAGACCGACGGACATCAGGCGCGGGTGGTCATGGCCCTGGGCGACGATAAGAATATTATTCTCAACGTCTTTATCGACCACGTACCATGGATCTTCGCTACCCTCTTTGGTGCCGCCGATACCCAGCCCTTTACGCTGGCCCAGGGTGTGGTACATCAGCCCCTGATGGGTACCGATCTCCTCGCCGTCGACGGTGAGGATTTTGCCCGGCTGCGCCGGCAGATAGCGTCCAAGGAAATCGCGGAATTTACGCTCGCCGATAAAGCAGATGCCGGTGGAATCTTTTTTCTTCGCGGTGATCAGATCCAGCTCTTCGGCGATCTTACGCACCTGCGGTTTTTCCAGTTCACCCACCGGGAACAGGCTCTGGGCAATCTGCTCGTGGCTAAGGGTGTAGAGGAAGTAGCTCTGATCTTTATTGCCGTCGAGTCCGCGCAGCAGCTGGCTTTTACCGTCGACATCGGCGCGGCGCACATAGTGCCCGGTGGCGATGTAGTCGGCGCCGAGGTCTTCGGCGGCAAACTCGAGGAAGGCTTTAAACTTGATCTCTTTATTGCACAGAATATCCGGGTTCGGCGTGCGGCCGGCTTTGTACTCTTCCAGGAAGAGCTCAAAGACGTTATCCCAATATTCGGCGGCAAAGTTAACGGTGTGCAGTTCAATGCCCAGCTTATCGCAGACCGCTTGCGCATCGGCAAGGTCGGCGGCGGCGGTGCAGTATTCCTCGCCGTCGTCTTCCTCCCAGTTCTTCATGAACAGGCCTTCCACCTTATACCCTTGCTGCAGCAGCAGGTACGCGGAGACCGAGGAGTCGACGCCGCCGGACATGCCGACGATCACTTTTTTCTGGCTTTCTGACATGGAAATACTCGCTACATTGAACTTCGAGGCGGCGTATTCTAGCACGCGCTCACCGTTCATTCACCCCCTGTGAACGGCCAGTTAAATGCGCCAATCAGCGACAGCGGCTGCCGCGGGTCCTGCAGGTAGCAGCGAATGCTTTCGGCAACCAGCGGCGAGCGCAGGTTCGGCGCGTTAAGAATTTCCTCAGCACTGAGCCACAGGCAGCGATCGATATCGCTGTCGTGCGGTTCAGTGGCGCACAGATCGCTAAGTTCGATGGCGAACAGGAAGCGCAGAAACGGCGTGTTATCGGGAGCCAACCACTGATGCATGCGGATGAAGTGCTGCGGCGTGGCGCGAATGCCGGTCTCTTCCCACAGTTCACGTTCGGCGGCCTGCAGCAGCGTTTCATTGGCCTCGAGATGGCCGGCCGGCTGGTTCCACAGCGCTTTGCCGTTAATGGTTTCTTCGACGATGAGAAATTTATCCTGGGCGTGAACCACGCAGGCAACGGTGACATGAGGTTTAAACATCGCTTTTCCTTTTCAGTTATTCGGCTTTGCGCCAGTCGCCGTTGGCCAGTCCGTCGAGGGTATAGCCGCCCATGGCGTAGCGGATCAGCCGCAGGGTGGGGAAGCCGACGTGGGCGGTCATCCGGCGCACCTGGCGGTTGCGTCCCTCGTAGAGCGTGATTTTCAACCAGCGGGTGGGAATCGATTTGCGCTCACGAATCGGCGGGTTGCGCGGCCACAGCCAGACGGGTTCCTCGACAAGTTCTACGCCGGCAGGCAGGGTGGGGCCGTCGTTAAGGGTGACGCCGTCGCGCAAGGCGGTCAGCGCCTCGGGCGTGGGTTCGCCTTCCACCTGAACATAGTAGATCTTGCCGGTGCGCTTACCCGGCTGGGTCAGCTTCGCCTGCAGCGCGCCGTCGTTGGTCAGCACCAGCAGGCCTTCGCTGTCGCGATCGAGCCGACCTGCGGCGTAGACGCCCGCCACCGGAATAAAATCTTTTAGCGTGCTGCGCCCGGCTTCATCGGTAAATTGCGGCAACACATCATAGGGTTTATTGAACAAGATCACAGTTTTTGGCTGGCGTTCTTTACGTTGTCTGGTGACTTGTTGTGTGCTGAATCGCTCAACGCGATGTTTTCTAAATGAAGTTTTCTGCATGGTATTTTCAGGCTTTATCAATTGCCGCATTATAGCCTAATTACGAATGCCTTTCATGGACGCAAACATTCAGGTAGTATTGACATGCTCATTACAAATTATTAACAAAAAATTGCTCAAACCGATTCGCACTACAGGCAGGAAGGCGACACGGACGCGATAGCTCCGGTTAGCGGGAAGACCCGGTACGCCGAAGCTGGCCGACTCAGCCAACACCAGGCTCGCGTGAAGAGGGAAGAGCAGAACCAGAAGCGCTCGAAGGAGAGGTTAATGGAAAGCAAAGTAGTAGTTCCGGCGGAAGGTCAAAAAATCACCCTGCAAAACGGCAAACTGAACGTCCCTCACAATCCGATTATCCCGTTCATTGAAGGTGACGGTATCGGCGTTGACGTTACCCCAGCGATGCTGAAAGTGGTTGATGCCGCCGTTGAGAAAGCCTATAAGGGCGAGCGTAAAATTTCCTGGATGGAAGTTTACACCGGTGAGAAATCAACCCACGTCTATGGCCAGGACGTCTGGCTGCCAGCTGAAACCCTCGATCTGATTCGTGACTACCGCGTTGCTATCAAAGGTCCTCTGACCACCCCAGTCGGCGGCGGCATTCGTTCTCTGAACGTGGCGCTGCGCCAGGAGCTGGATCTTTACGTCTGCCTGCGTCCGGTACGTTACTACCAGGGCACCCCGAGCCCGGTTAAACACCCGGAACTGACCGACATGGTTATCTTCCGTGAAAACTCAGAAGATATCTATGCGGGTATCGAGTGGAAAGCCGACTCTGCGGAAGCAGACAAAGTGATCAAATTCCTGCGCGATGAGATGGGTGTGAAGAAAATTCGCTTCCCGGAACATTGCGGCATCGGCATCAAGCCGTGCTCTGAAGAAGGCACCAAACGCCTGGTGCGCGCCGCGATTGAATACGCGATCACCAACGATCGTGATTCCGTCACTCTGGTGCACAAAGGCAACATCATGAAGTTCACCGAAGGCGCGTTCAAAGACTGGGGCTACCAGCTGGCTCGCGAAGAGTTCGGCGGCGAGCTGATCGACGGCGGTCCGTGGGTGAAAATCAAGAACCCGAACACCGGCAAAGAGATCGTGGTGAAAGACGTGATCGCCGATGCGTTCCTGCAGCAGATCCTGCTGCGTCCGGCGGAATACGACGTTATCGCCTGTATGAACCTGAACGGCGACTATATCTCTGACGCCCTGGCGGCGCAGGTTGGCGGTATCGGTATCGCCCCGGGCGCCAACATCGGTGACGAGTGCGCGCTGTTCGAAGCGACTCACGGTACTGCGCCGAAGTATGCCGGCCAGGACAAAGTGAACCCGGGCTCCATCATCCTGTCCGCAGAGATGATGCTGCGCCATATGCAGTGGTTCGAAGCCGCAGACCTGATCGTCAAAGGCATGGAAGGCGCTATCGCCGCCAAGACCGTGACCTATGACTTTGAACGTCTGATGGAAGGCGCTAAACTGCTGAAATGTAGCGAGTTTGGCGACGCGATTATCGCGAACATGTAATCCCGTTGGTGGATTAAGTAAAAGCGGGAGCCGATGGGCTCCCGTTTTTTTTGGAGTGTGCGGAGGCTTCCCCAAAACTTCCCCAAAATTCTTCCCCAAAACTGATTGAAGATCATACTGCTTTTTTACCAACAACGATCCACTCTTTACCGCGATCATCATTGTATCTGTCAGTCATTTTCATTGTTTTGTGGCCCAATAGTTTCTGGGTGTCTATCCCTTGCTCACGATACAAGCGCTCGGAAAGAGACCTCTGTTCATGGAAAGTCGGTGCTGTTCCCTCTTCCCAGATAAGACCGCTTTTATCCCGTGCTTTCTTGAACGTTGAAGTAAGTGTTTTGGCTGACACTTGGTCACCACGACTAGCCTGTGAGGTGCTATGGCGAAAATGAACAAGGTATTTACTCACCACAGCATCTCTACATTTTGAAATAACATCACTCAGAGTAATATTTAACGCTTCATTTCTGAGAGAAAGGGGAATGGCTAAACGAGTTCCTGTTTTCTCCTGCTCAATATGCAGCATATCATCCCATACATCCGAAAACTTCATATTGCAAATATCTCCAAGGCGTTGCCCTGTTACAATGGCAAGCAACATTCCACATTGCAAATAAGGTTGTTGTTGTTCGGCAGATGTATAAATAGCCTCCCATTCCTCCATAGATAGCCTTTGTCTGCTTATCTTATTTCGTGGCTGTTTCGTTGCTTGGGCAGGGTTGTATCCTGGTGGAACGTGACCAGCATGTTGAGCCTCTTTAAAAACATCTATTAGTACCATGCGTACAACTTGAGCCATCCTGTTATGACCCTCTGCCTTAACAGCATCTGTTATTTCGGAAATATCAAGTGCTGTTATATCCTTAAGATATTGCATACCACAATGTTCACGAAAAAGACGGATTGGTTTAGCTTTCTGTCGAAAAGAGTTTGGGCGCAGTTCGTTGTGTTTCAATCTTTCCTCCTGCACCAATTCATATTTGTCGAGCCATGAAGAAACTGTAATATCCGTGCGGTTTCCTTTCATGCGTGCCAGACGCTCGTTAATACCAAGGATCTGCCTGGTGCGCTGCTCTGCAATAATCGTATTTGCTTCACTTGCCACCTGCTTTGCTTCAGCTTCGTCCGTGCCTAGGCTATGAAAACGACCAGAGATAGGGTGTTTGTATTGCCAGTAAACCTTTCCGGTACGTTTATCAAGTTTGCAATATAGGTTTGGAATAGTGATTTTATGGGTACGCGGTCTAGCTGCCATCGCTAATTATCCGTCTCAGTTTTGGGTTAACATGTATTGGAAGTTGAGGTTCAGCAACTACACCTATAAAACGAGCTTCTTTGTCAACCATCCAGCGCCGTCCGACTCTCATCGGTGGTGGCGCTATCATCTGACCTTTAGCGTATTTTTTTAATACTCGCTCGCTAGGGGCTTCACTGCCGAATTCATCTTTCGCCCATTCGAGTAAAGAGACCATACGTGACATTTCTTCTCCATATACCGGCTGCACCCGGTTATCGAACGTTATAAGCACATGACGAGCAACCACCACGGATCCCGTCATTACATCTTCTGCATAGCTGGTGGTCTCGATCATCCTTATCTGTTTCGTAAATCTTCAGTTTGGCAATCACCGTTTTAGATACTGGTAGAATCTGTTTGCGAAGGTTTGCAACTTCATCGGCTAATTCCATAAGACGGCAATGAAGGTCCTTTGCTTCATCCTTATACCAGGCTAAATCATCCCGCATACGCCTCCATCGCCGGCGCTTTAATTTACTTGGCATCAGTCATCATCCTCATCCTCGTCGTCATCGCAGGATGCGAGCAATGGATTCATTCGCCGCCATACCTGGCAGGCGTACCCGCGGCGACCGAGGTTGTGTAGCACGCTGTATATTTCGAACATTTCGGTTCGATCATCACCAATATCAAGCTCACAGGCCAGCGTGTGGCATTCAGTAGCGAGCGCCGATATCTAGCAGTTCGACCTTATTCACCCTTCACCTCCCTTGGTGTGGCTGAAAAATGCTCAACGCCTTTAGCCCAGATTTCTTTGATAGTCGTCCAGGTGACAGGTACCGTGATTTCAATTCTCCCGCTGCCGTCACAGGTTTCACATTCATCATCACCAAAGCATTCCGGGCAGTTTACGAACTTGGTTTCTGAAAACTCACCTGATAGCGCCCCCTTTGCGCCGTTCTCAGCGGTTAACCTCATAGGCACCATCACGTAACCATCCGGCACTACCGGCGCTGGCTGCTCCATTCCCACCAATACAGCTTCAACTCGGTCAAATACCGCCTGCATGTCAGAGACATTAGTCATGCCGGTTGGTGTGAAGATGTGGCGCATGGTGGCATCACCGATGTTGTATTTTTCCGGCACTGGCTGCGCATGGCGATAGAGCAGAATAATTCGGTGCTCGTCTGCATGCGGTGTAACAGGTTTAACAGTAAACAGGTATCCGCAACCACTACGCTCAACGTCCCGTAACTCTTCTTCATCAGTCCACGCCAGCGGCTCGCTGTCCATTACGGCCAGCGCCATACGAGCCAATACCCTGCTTTCGCCATGCTTCAGGAATCCATCTTCAGCGATTTCCTGCAGGCGCTCTCTGGTTAATTTGCTGGTCATTGCTTGGCTCCTGGCTTATTGATGCGCGATGTTATATTCCGACCGCAGTCGCAGCAGTAGAATGCTTTACCGCCGCGAATGCCGCTGGTGTGCTGCCCCTCAAGGAATGAACCATCCCAAGCATAAAACCGCTCGAAATCCACAACCTCTTTCGTGTGGAATCCATTCTCACCGCCGCAGTGCGGGCATGAACTCGGGTTTTCTATAGCCATCACTCATCCTCCATCTTGATGCCAGCGGCGGCAGCTGTACGCACATAAACGAGCACGCCGTCCTCGGGGCGTTTGCGCGGCAAAAAGATACCAGGGCGCGGCCACAACGCAATAAAGCGACATTCGCTGTTTTCAAGACGGTGAAATGCTTTCTCGCTCATTACTCCTACTGGGCGAAGATGCTCCTGTTCGAGCTCCAGTTCGGCGATACTCAGCTGCGCCTTCTCCAGCGCCTCTACCAGCTCGCCAATAACCTTTGCAGCCTGCCCGCACTCATCGACGATAGAAACGTTGGTGCCGGTATCTCTGCCATCTACCTCAAACCGCAAATCAACGTCATCGGAATCAATATCAGCAGGCTCAAATTGCGAGATATGCTCCAGGGTAAATACAGACGCTTTTGCTTTACTGACGAGTAGGGCCAGTTCGCTGATATCAGTCATCGCTATCCTCCAGCACTAACTCGGTGTCGTCAGGTACCTGCAGCGTTAAGACCACGCTATAGCCGCGCTCATGCTGGATGTATGACGCAGGCCATGCAGGAAGAGGGGTTTCTTCATTGACCTGACCAACGCCAATAGCCCAGCAACCTTCGTCCGTATAGCAGGCAATAACCAACATCTCGCCTTCAGATGATTTGAGGTGGTAAACGCCGGGGTTGCTGTACATGCAGATTTCTTCCCGGATGGCGCCATCGCATTCGAAAAGATCATCACTGGCTCCGTAAAATTTCAGTTCTTTCATGCTGTCACCCATTCAATAACCATGCAGATCCCCCAGGTCACGACGAAAACAGCAACCCAACCGGCAATATCGATCACAGCTGCGAACCAGAGCAGGGCGCGCCGGCTGTAATTTTCAGGTTCAAAGTTCATTGCGCCTCCCCAAGCACCCAGCGCAGAGCCTCGGCATATTCGCCGCTGGCATCTTCGAGGGCTTTTGCAATTTCCTTGCGCGATTTGATACGCGGCTTTGCTTCACCGAGTATCTGACGTTGCCGACGGGCTTTTTCGTGGCCTTTGGTACCAGCGGTCGCCAGCTCGATTTCTGCCACTTTTGTCCGCTGTTCTTCAGGTGGGAGCGCACCAAGCTGACGCGCCTGGGTAACGGTGACAGTTCCGGACTCCACTGCATCCCGAACAGCCTGGGTGGCATCCAGCAATGACAACGTTGCGCGTACGGTCTGGACACTCACGCCAAACATCAGCGCTAAATCGTCCTCGTCGTGGCCGCGCTCCAGCGCATCAGCCATTTTCTTTGCTCGGCCCAGCGGTGTATCTGCCTGGCGGATTTCGTTAGCACTTACCATCGCCTGCGCCATGCGAATGGCGGAGCCACGTTTAGCGACTGCCGGAACCAGTAACGGTTCTTTGCCTTCTTTCGTCAGACGCTTGTTAGCTTCCAGTGTATGGCGCACACGCTGGCGGCCATCAACCACACAAGACAGCCCTGTCTCCGGGTCTTTCCAGACGATAATCGGCTCAAGAACGCCCTGGTCCATGATGTTCAGCACCATTGCCTCGCTGATAGGCAGGTGGATGCGCTCATCGTAAAGCGGGTGCGTTTTGTCGATAACCAGGTGCAGTTTTTCAGGTTCAAACGCTAAAACGTTCGTTTTGCCGCTGGCGCCGTATACAACCTTTGAGTCTTTAGCCATGGTTATTAACCCCATTCAGGCCTGCCAACACTGCAGCCTGTGCTGTGTTTTGGTCCATTGCTTCGGTAAGGGCGATGAACGTTACATCCAGCCGTGAAGCGATATTGCGCATTAACTCTGCTTTTTCCGGTGGTAGATCGGGTGCCGCAGCGTAAGCTGCAGCGACCAGTTCTTTAACTTTCATATGTGCCATTAGCGCCGCTCCATCAGCTGGTGGAAGCGGTTCATGAACATCCCGTAGGCCTGGCCTGGGCGAACCGGATTAATAACGAATTGATCCGTCGGAATAATGCCTTCGAGCATGGGCCAGACAGTGCCGTCGTCGATCTCAAAATCACGACGTTCGCTGGCCAACATCACCAGGTCGGCATATTTAACGGTCGGGTGCTGCTCAGCCGGCAGGCCGAATTTCTGACGTATTGCAGAATCAACCCGAATCTCCATTGCGCAATAGTCAGGTAAGAGGTGCTTAAGCGGAGCCGGAATATCCTGCAGGTAAGCCTCGGCAGCATCGTGGAGAAGTGCCTCAAGTGCGAACTCCTGCGGTACGAGCAGGCTGGATAAAACGCTGTGCTGTCCAACGCTGTAGAACTCTGGCAGGTGGCCGGCAAATCGGCAGATATGCGAGAGGGCGGTTGCAATATCTTCTATCTCGATCGCATCTTGCTGGATATCGAGATAATTAAAGTGTTTGCCTGAAAGGGTTTGAATAAAGCTCATTATTTTCTCCATACGTTACGCCTGCACAGCGCTGTTATTTGGGTGTAGAAATCCCTCGCCAGAAGGCGATAAATAAAAGGATTACGCTTCAATAAATCCCCGCATCAGCGGAGATTTAAGGCTGAGTAATTAGGCTTTAAAATTACCGATAAAGGTTTCCACGGGCTTACCGTCGAACTTACCGATCAACAGGTCGCGGAACTCATTGGCGATCGCTTCTTCCTGGGCTTCCAACTGGACGATACGCAGGACGAATACCGGATCATTACTTTTCAGCAGGCTGTTGCGCAGGCTGAATGCACGTTCTCCGAGTCCTTCATACGGCACAAATTTGAACTCGAACGCCACCGGCATCACGTCTTTACTGCTGGCTTCGATACTCTGCATCAGCGACTTTTTGCCACTGAAATCACCATCTTCATGATCGGAGGCATTAGTTTGCTGGATGGTGACGCGGCGAACTGCCTGCGCGGCCTGGGCGATTTTCATCGTGTTACCGTCGGCATCGAATGCAATCAGGTAATCACTCCAGTCTTCCAGCCATTCGGCGATTTGCTTCTGGTTAAGGTGATCCCCGTTGATCGACAGCAGCGCGCGGAATGGGGCTGTTTTCTTCAGCTTGATCGAGGCGACGTTATCAGCGTGCCCGGGATTATCCAGCGTACCGATGTTGAAGATAGAACGCGCCAGCATGTTATCGGCATCAATAAAGCAACGGGCTTTTTCGTCTTCTTTGGCGTAGCCTGAGGAATAACGCACAAAGTCGTCGATGCTTGTGGTTTCCATCGCACCACGGAAACGAAAGCGCTCCGAGGAGAAGCGTTCGAGGCTTTCGATACCCGTGCCAGCTGGGAGGACAGCTGTTGGGCATGCCAGTCGCTGGATATCTTCCATGTAGTAACCGGAAAGCACCAGGTCCTGAACTTGCTTAATTGCGCTGCCATCTAATTGTTGAGACATAAAATTTCCTTAAAGAAAAATGTAGTTAAACTAAAAACGCATCAGTCACGGCCTATGGCGCCGTCCGTAGCTTTGCATCCGGCTCCCCGCCCAGAGTAAACAGGTTGCCCTGGTCTTCCTGCAGGATGGTCAGCTTGCCGCCGCGGTTAACAAACATCGGCGTTTCTGTCGTGTCTTCTTCAGAAACTTTCCCGCGAGGGGTAGGGGTGATGTACTGCAGCTTGTGTTTGATCATGACTCGCTTTTCTTCGATCGAATTGCCCATGCGATCGATGTCGAAAGTCAGTACTACTTTGCCTTTGCTGCCATTGTTCAAAACGCCCAGTGCGGCGGTATTGAGCGCCCCGGCGATCTTGTTGATGAACACGCCAGCATCCAATTCGCCCAGGAAATCTGGAACATTGGTCATGCGATCATTGCTCATAGCACTACCTCTTTGTTAGGGCGGCTGCCACCGCCGACGGTTTCTCCATACACAACACAGAAGAGCATCTGCGGTTGACAGCCGCCCGGGTGGATTGGGTTATGAGCCCGTCGCCCGGTGATGCTCTTGTGTCTTGTGTAAAAAGGGCGGTACCAGAAACAAAGGGAAACTGGCACCGCCAAAACTTCACACAGCTTTCGTTACAGGTACTACGGGTTACCACGCTGGCTACGTGATGGGGTTGTGGCGCCGGGACTCGAACCCGGATAACGTCTGGCCAGCCGCATGAGATACGCTAGGTTATGATCCTTGCGCAGCGCTCAACTCCTCCATCTGGAGGCGCTCTAACCAATTGAGCTACATCCACAACGGTAAGAGCACTGCCGCCACCCCTTACGGGATAATCCGTCTGTATGCCTGGCGGTAGGGCGTTTCCTGGCATCTTCAGTGCTCTTTCCTGTTGTGTCCCGGGCTCTTCCCGGGCGTCACACCTTTTCGCCGCGCTGGTGGGGCGCACGTCGTGCCTGAAACACTTAGCTTGCACATTCTTCCGGAATTCCTGAGAGCGCATGGATAAAGGTAACTCTCTGGCGGCTAACGCTGCATGTGCCATACAGCGGTTGCGAAAATTGCCGTTCACAACTGGAAGCGCACTCCTTCAGTTACAAACCGATCCCCACGACCGATGGAAGATGGAATGCGCTTTCATGTTGTGTTAACTCAGGTGTCTTCGGGCGGGGCGCCGGCGACCAACCGGCACAACCCCTACAGTATTAATCCAGGTTTACTGGATCCCCGACGCCATGGGTTAAACGGCTACTGTATGTCTGGTGAGTTTCTGTAGCTGGTGGTCAATCCAGCTCCGCACCCCCTCCCGAAGACACCTACTTTCTTTTAGCAAGTTGTAATGCCGTATATCAAATCAACAACTTTAAGGTGTAATTTAGTTGTGGATATGGACCGTGTCAACAACTTTATGTGGTTTGATTGTGATACGACCGAATGCAAAGATGTTCAAAAAAAGGAGGCTGTATGGAAGATAAGCTCTATGTATTTAACTACACACACAATAGAAATAAGATTTTTGCCAATCTAATCAGCATCATAGATGGGATTCTTGCAGATGGATACGTACGGGATGAAGAAGTGCTATATCTCGATACTTGGCTACTTGAAGCCAACCAGACCATTAGAAATGGTATGATCAAAAGTCTAAGCACAAGGGTATCTAAAATACTGGCCGATGGGGTTGTTTCTGATGATGAGCGCAGTGAGTTAAAGAAACATCTTAATGATATACAAAAACAAATACTTGATATACCCGATGTGGATTTATTCTCCAATGAGTCAGATCTGCATCTATTGAATGGTCTTTGCAAAGGCTTAATCTCAGATCGAACATTAAGTGAAGAAGAGGTGAGATACCTTGACTGGTGGTTAACGCAGAACGGGGCGTTAAAAAGTAATTACCCGGGAAAGGAATTATACGCTTTAGTAAAAGAGATCCTGAGTGATGGGATAATCACAGCCGAAGAAAGTGAAAATCTACACAAGGCTCTGGTGGATTTTACCGGTTGCGACCTTACAAGCGGCGTCGTAGATGGTCTTGCCACTAAATTACCATTAGACAATGCAGCTGAAGTATCTGTTGAAAATAAGATTTTTTGCTTAACGGGCATCTTTTTGGCAGGCAAGAGAGCCCATGTTGAAGACTTAATTAAAAGAAATAATGGCCTAATTGCCAGCGGTATCACAAAGAAAATTGATTTTCTTGTAATTGGTACACTTTCCTCACGAGACTGGAAATTCTCCAGTCACGGAAGGAAAATTGAAAAAGCAGTTTCGTATAGAGATAATGAGGGAGCTAAGTTGAAGATCATTTCAGAAGAAATGCTTTTCGATGCACTACCATGATCGAGAAGACCAGAATACGCGGCCAATAACGTGGATTCTGGCTCTTCTTTCATCAAAGTTGAGTACTTCATCCGGGTACTCTTCTTTGTTAAAACTTCTCAGTATTAAGCCTCCATCGGGTTGGCTAATTAGTACTTTAACCCGAAGTAAAACCCCATCTCTAACAGCGTATAAATCGCCATCTCTGATCGGTTTCGACTGTGATATGTCAATTGCTACATGATCACCATTATTCAACACCGGTAAAAGGCTGTTGCCCCATATTTTTACTATTCTTGCGTTAGCAGGACTTACACCAGCCTTTCTAAGATCGAAACGACGAAGAGGGAAAGAATCGACAATTGATTCCACAATTTCGGCCTCACATCCATTGCCAGCAGAAAGCTCAATGTCGAGTATTGGGATATTGGCAAACACTTCTGGATCAAGTTTGGCTTCTTCAAGCTCCTCAACTATAAAATCAGAAATAGAACCATTTTCCTCAATTCCGAGTTGTAGCCATTTTTGAGACACATCTAGAGCCTTCGCTATCTCTTTGATCTTTCTTGGTTGAAGCGTATCGCCATTTTCAATTTTAGCCACAGATTGTTGTGAAAGGCCGATTAGGTCAGCTAACTGAGCTTGGCTCATTCCCTTCTTCTCTCTGGCTATTTTTAGTCTTTCAGCAAGTGTATTCACAACTTTATCCCCCTGTTGTAGGTGAGATTACAACTTTATGTTTTAGCTTTCCAACACCTATAAGTTGTGATAAAAGTTGTTAAGGTTGTATAATCAACACTCACAACAACTTTTACCTCAAACCACAGGAGACAAACTATGACGCCTGAGCAGTTAGCCCTCTCAGAGGCAATTGAAACTGCTGGTGGCCAGTCTGAGTTGGCCCGGAAGCTTACAGCAAGCTCCGGGAAGGAAGTTAAACAACAACAGGTATGGAACTGGCTCAACAGAGAAAAAAGACCGCCCATTAAGCAATCTCAGCACATTGAGAGCGTTACTGGTATCCCAAAAGAAAGACTGCGTCCTGATGTATTCCAAAAATTTACAGATTCAGCCGGTTAAGTAAAACCACAGAGATAAGGGGTAAGCCGTGGGCAATGTAACAGACAAAAATCATAGCAATGACGAAGTAACTCTGAAGGTGTTCAAAGACAGCCCGCAAGTTTGGGCCGGCGGGCTCGAAGGGCGTGATTTAGCTGACTGGCTCATTGGGAAAGCCAATGCCATTTTGTACCTCGTATACCACCAGGAAAAACTGGAAGAGCATCGTAGTACGGTCAATGAGCTGGAAGCAGCTGAAGCACTTATTGTGGCTTACGCTGGCCTTGGTCTCTCTCTGCAATCGTATGATCCCATTCATGCTCCTGACAAGGTGGCAATTCAGTTCGATATTGACCTCGGGAGAGAATTTCGAATTCGTCAGACTGGCGAACGTATTCAGGAAGGGCCAGTACTTCCGGTGGGATATTCACTTCTGCCAGATCTTGCTGAAGCGAAAGAAGAACATCAGCGAAAGAAAGCATCCTCACTTGCTCAGGTGACCAGCCGTAACGGGTCGCAAGAAGATGAGTAATTCCATTACGTCCGAAAAGCGGCTCCCAAGGAGCGGAATAGCGCTCTCTGTGCTTAATCAGAACAACGTCAAGACGCAGCAACTGCTCAGCACGGATCCAGGACCGATAGGTAGGGAGTGCTTCACCTTCTGTTAACCACTTATTGGCTTTGGAAACATTACGAACATGAGAGATGAAGATCTTAGCGTAATCAATTGCCATACAGAACCTCCTTCGGTCCTTAGGTGTGGAAAACCCAGAATATCCGAAGGCGCGTTCGGCACCAACAGAGGTAATACCAATGAATGAACCTGAATGGAAAGTGGATAAGCAGCCGGCATGGCTGGTGGCCGCTATAAAAAAAACGATCACTGATTTGGACGGTGGTTACGTGGAAGCAGCGGAGTGGCTGGGCGTTACTGAAAATGCATTGTTTAACCGTTTACGTTCCGATGGCGATCAGATTTTCCCAATCGGCTGGGCAATGGTTCTGCAGCGAGCTGGTGGTTCGAACCATATTGCCAATGCGATAGCCCGCCATTCGAACGGGGTATTCGTGCCACTGGCCGATATCGAGGAAGTTGACAATGCCGATATTAATCAGCGTCTGATGGAGTCGATCGAGTGGATAGGAAAACACTCGCAGTATCTACGCAAAGCCACTGCTGACGGTGTTATTGACCAGGCCGAACGTGAGCAGATCGAGGAGAACAGTTACCAGGTCATGGCGAAATGGCAGGAGCATTTAACGTTACTTTTCCGTGTCTTTTGTCAGCCAGAAAAGAGTGACGCCCGCGAGTGTGCAGCTCCGGGCGTCGTGGCAGATAAATCAACGTGTATGGAGAAATAATCCGCATGAGCAATTTAATCGTAAATCTCAGGTTACCGCAACTACGTATGCGTCCGGTGACGGGTGCTGCGCTGTTTCGGTATGAACGCATGGTATGCGGTAAATGGGTTTCATGTAACCACAGCCGGGCAACGGCAATTGTGGGGGTCTTTAACCGGAGGGTAAAAGCGTTATGCGCGAAGTTAACCGAAAGTTCAGAGACCACTATGGCAAGCCCGTCAGAGTCATACGGTGGGAACGTGAGACCAATCGTGTCATTTACCTCAGGGAAGGCTATCCGCACGAGTGTTTTAGCCCACTCGATCAGTTTCAACGAAAATTCAGGGAAGTAGAGGGTAGCCATGAGCAGTAAATTACACGGTCTGGTATGGGAAGCCTGTGCTTTCAAAGGCCTGATCATATCTGAAATAGCGGTCATGGCCCGCCTGGCTGACTTCAGTAACGATGAAGGAATATCGTGGCCTGCGGTGACAACTATTCAGCGACAGATCGGGGCAAAGAGCGAGAACACTGTTCGAAGCGCCATTAAAAAACTTCAGGCGAAAGGGTGGCTGAAGAAGCAGGAGCGTCGCGTAGGCGGAAAGAACAATTCGAACGTCTACAAACTCAACGTCGATATGCTTGAACGTGCAGCAGCTGAAGCAAAACTCTTCTACGCAACCTCGCGTGAACAATCAAAATTTGATGCCTCAGAAATTGAGGGTTCAAAATTTGAGGGGTCAAATTCTGATGCCTCAAATAATGGGTCTGCATCCCCTCAAATATTGCGGGGGGACCCCTCAATGGTTGAAGGCGATCCGTCATTAGATCCGTCATTAGATCCGTCATCTAAAAAACCTTCTTGTCGGGCTCCTGCGGAACCCGACGATAAGCCGGATCCTGAAGTGGTGATCACTAACCATGCGATCGAAGTTCTGACGCATCTGAATCAGGTCAGTGGCTCCCGGTTTCAGAAGTCAAAAACTTCCCTCGAAAACATTCGGGCACGTCTACGTGAGGGGCATACCGTTCCAGATCTGAAACTCGTTATCGACGTTAAGCATGAGCACTGGCATGGCAACGACGAGCAATACCAGTACATGCGCCCCGAGACACTTTTTGGGCCTAAAAAATTCGAGGGCTATCTGCAGAGCGCTATCCGCTGGGATGCCAAAGGGCGACCTCCACGGGAATGCTGGGACAGAAGTAAGCCGCGGGATATCAACCAAATTGGTGCAGTGCAAACGACCATACCGAAGGGGTTTCGTGGATGAACATTACTCAAATGGCCTTTGAATTCATTGCTAAAAACCCAGATCAGAAAATGCGCGATATCATTGCCGCCTTTCCTGATTGCAAACCTGTTTCTGTGAAAAGTGCTGTATATCGCCTGTACACAGAAGGGCGCCTGGAAACCAAAGCAACCTCATGCGGTTTTATTTATCGAGTCATCAATGATGCATCCTGCTGCGATGTACAGGACGACTTTAAGTCCAGAGGCAACCTGGAACAGGAAAAAGCCGCTAAAAAACTCGAAGAGCGCAGCCTGTATCGCCGGGCCGCTACTGTGTGGCACCAGCTCAGTACCTCAAGCTGCAGCCAGAAAACTCTTGAGTATTACATTCGTCAGAAAAATGCCTGCCTCCGGAAAGCACGCATGGGGAAATCACACACTGAGTGTCTGTTAGCCGGGAATTACTGCGGAGGTGATCTGTGCATCGACTGAACGCGACCAGTGAAGGGGAAATGCTGGTGGATGAGGCCGAACTCCCTATCACCAGAAGCCAGTACTGTGATGCTCTGGATGCATTACGTGCTGCACCTGCCCACTATCTCAAGGAGGTGGGCGACCAGTGGAGAACGCCCGATCTGTTGTTCTGGGGGGTTAACGCTATGTATGGCCCGCTGGTGCTGGACCTCTTTGCAGACGAAAGCAACGCAAAATGCCCTGCGTGGTACTCAGCTGAAGACAATGCCCTGACGCAGGACTGGGCGGGGCGACTGATAGAACTCGGCGGCGCGGCATTTGGAAATCCGCCGTATAGCCGTTCTCAGTATCACGAAAAGCAGGCGATCACAGGCATGACCCACATCATGAGTTATGCATCCGCTCAGCGTGAAAAGGGTGGTCGTTATGTCTTTCTGGTGAAGTCAGCGACGAGTGAGACATGGTGGCCAGAAGATGCGGATCATGTCTGTTTTATTCGCGGTCGCATCGGTTTCGATCTGCCTACCTGGTTTAAGCCGGCGGACGATAAGCAGAAGCCGACCAGCGCCTTCTTTGCCGGGGCGATTGTTGTATTTGATAAGTCCTGGCGAGGTGAACGCTTTAGCTATATCGATCGTGTGGCTCTTGAAGCGAAGGGGCGCGCGAGTATGGCCCTGGCCCAGTACGCCGTGGGTAAACAGGCAACAGCTCCAGTAATGGAACTGCCCCAGACAGAGCAAGCCGAAACTGAAATACCGCTCCTTCAGAACGAAATCCTTGCGAAAAGCGGCATACGATCCTGGGCATGCGTGGTTGCTGCTTTTGGCGATAAAGCCGAGTACACCTTCGCCGAGTCGAAATTCGGTCATACCTGGGCGGCTGATTCAGTGGATAAACCGGAGTTTACGCCGGTTAACTCCGAAGTGATCGCCACAGCTCAATCCCTGATCATCAAACAAACTGCGAAACAAGCGCTGGTGGGCTGGCTAAACGGTATTAATCTCGGATCCACAATTGCACGTGAAGAAACCATAGAACGTATGAATTCGGTGTATGCAGAGTTTGTCGACACATGCTCGGTAACTGAGTTCATCGATATTGTCGGCAGCCTGGATAAAGCGAGCTGGTTCAACAGCAGACTGATCCGCACTCATGTTCGGGAAGCTCTCTCAGTTGCCAAACAGGCCTTACACGAAAGCCGGATATGGCCACTGGAAGTAGGCCTGGTGTTTGAGCGAGTCGAAGGGGTGAACGATCTGAACGAGTCTCAGCAAAATAAGCTGAAGGCACACATCAATCAGCTGTGGCTTGAGCGTACGCCCAGTACTGAAATCATAACTATTGCCAGCGGGCTGGTCAGCAGCATGCAGGGGGTTAGCCATGCGTGAAATTATCGTTGATAACTTTGCTGGAGGCGGCGGCGCTTCTACCGGGATTGAGATGGCTATTGGGCGTAGTGTCGATATTGCCATTAACCATGACGAAAATGCTGTGGCCATGCACCGTACCAATCATCCGGATACCTTGCACTACTGCGAAAGCGTGTTCGATGTTTCTCCTGGCGCAGCAACCAGCGGCAAACCTGTTGGCCTGACCTGGTTCTCTCCAGACTGTCGCCACTTTTCCAAAGCGAAAGGGGCTAAACCAGTTGAAAAAGCGATTCGTGGGCTGGCGTGGATCGTTCTCCGCTGGGCGCTGGATGTTGGCCCGCGGGTAATGATGCTCGAGAACGTCGAAGAGTTTAAAACGTGGGGTCCACTACTGGCGGCGGAAATGCGTCCGGATCCGGACCGCGTTGGAGAAACGTTCCAGGCGTTCGTAGGTATGCTGACATCTGGAGTTCCTGCAGATCACCCTGCGTTGCTGGAATGCTGCGAGTTTCTGGAGTTGTCGCCGGATAGTGAACAGGCGAAACGCTTAGTCGCCGGGTTGGGCTATGTTGTCGATTTCCGTGAGCTGCGCGCCTGCGACTATGGCGCGCCGACCATCCGTAAGCGGTTCTTCATGGTGATGCGCCGGGACGGGCAACCAATAGTCTGGCCGGGAGCAACCCACGGGGATCCGAAATCACCGGCGGTGCTGGCCGGAAAACTGGCGCCATGGCGAACAGCTGCAGAATGCATCGACTGGTCCATTCCGGCGCCGAGCATCTTTGATCGGAAAAAGCCGCTGGCGGAGAATACGTTAAAACGTATCGCCCGCGGCATCCAGCGTTTTGTTATCGACAGCGCGTCGCCGTTTATCGTGAAGTGCAATCACACTACCACTAAAGGCAAATACGATTGCTTCCGGGGGCAGGCTCTCACTGAACCGTTGCAGACGATTACGAAAACCCACGGCTACGCGATTGCGGTACCTCATCTGACAAAATTCCGAACAGGGGCTACCGGGCAGCCAGTTACCGAACCGGTACCGACAGTGACCGCCGGCACGTCCAGGCGCCCGGGCGGGAATGGTCATGCGCTGGGGATTGTTGAGGCGGGACTTGTCCCGTTCCTCGCTGGCAACGGTGGCAGCGAATACCAGGCTAAACCGCGCCCGCTTGATAAACCTGCTCACACCATTCTGAAAGAGTCGCGCGCCTGTGTCGTCGCTCCAGTTATCGCCAGGCAGTTCGGCGCCAGTGTTGGGCATAGGGCTGATGAGCCAAGTGCGACGATCACAGCTGGCGGCGGCGGTAAATCGCAACTGGTTGTGCCGACGCTCATTCAAATGGGATACGGAGAGCGGCCCGGTCAGGCGCCTCGCGTCCCGGGACTGGATAAGCCGCTGGGAACCGTTGTTGCTGGTGGCGGGAAACATGCTGTGGTTGGTGCATTCCTGGCAAAACACTACGGCGGCAACTACACCGGGCCCGGCGTGGGGCTGGATGAGCCTGCGCATTCAGTAACGACTGTCGATCACCACGCCTTAGTCGCTTCTCATCTGGTTAAACTGCGCGGTACTTGCCGTGACGGCCAGTCTACTGACGAGCCGATGCCGACTATCACTGCCGGCGGGCAGCACGTAGGGGAGGTTAAAACGACTCTGGCGGTCGCGGACTATGACGAAGAGCGCGCGCAGCAGGTGCTGGCGTTCCTGCAGCAATACTGCGGAGAGGATAGTACCGGGCTGGTGGATATCGGCGGAGTGACTTACCGCATTGTCGACATCGGCATGCGCATGCTGCAGCCGCATGAGCTCTACAGAGCGCAGGGATTCCCGGAGTGGTACATCATCGACCAGGATTACCGCGGTGTGAAGTATGCGAAGGATAAGCAGGTTGCGCGTTGTGGTAATGCGGTGCCTCCGCCTTTTGCTGAGGCACTGGTGAGGGCAAACCTTCCGGAATTGTGCGTAAACAGAGAGGAGTTTGCGGCATGATGAAGTTAACTATCAGGCAGCAGGAAGTTCTTAACCTGCTCATTGAGTACCAGCGTGTCCATGGATTCCCGCCAACCACCTATGAACTGACCGGCATGTTGGGTTGTCGGTCCCCCAATGCTGCGGCAAGTCATCTCAAAGCGCTGGAGAAGAAGGGCGCGATCAAAATTACCCGCGGGGTTTCCCGCGGTATAAGCATCGTTAATTTTCCCCCTCAGAGAGAACTTGTCATAAATCTTAATACTCTCGTTAAAGTCAAACTTAGTGATGTCGCCCTTGTGTTTTTGGAGCGTCAGCATGAAGAAAACCGTATTCGCCACCCCTCTATTTTTGGTGAGTTTGAACCACCATCAAAGGATGAAAATGGGTTTACGAAAATGACGCTATGGGGCCTCATGTCCGAACTGGGGAAGCTATGTTATTGCGGTGGGGAAGTTCCTTTCGAACTTAAAATTCCCCTGGAGGATGAATGAAATTTATTCTTCCTTTCCCGCCCAGCGTGAATTCCTACTGGCGGTCCCCAAATAAGGGGACTGCAAAAGGTAAATTGCTGGTCAGCGAAGCTGGCCGCAAATTCAAACATGCTGTAAGAGCAGCGATTATCGAACAGCTGAAAGCAGTCCCAAAACCCTCCGCTTCGCCAGCGGAGGTAGTCATTGTCCTGTATCCGCCTGATTACCGCCGCCGCGATCTGGACAACTACAACAAGGCGCTTTTCGACGCACTTACATACGCCGGTATCTGGGAGGATGACAGCCAGGTTAAGAGAATGACGATCGAGTGGGGTGAGAATGCAAAGGGAGGGAGAGTTGAGATCACCATAACGGCATTCAATAAAGTGCTGGATGTTTGTTCAGTGGTAGGTTGAAGACTATGCAATCAGGCATTAATCTCAAGGTGTGTAAACGAACCGGGCGTGCAGGCCCGATCGTCACGTTAAAGTGTATGGAGATAAGTATGGCTAACCACGTTATGGGCTATGGTGCGCCCAAAAACCACTCTCATTTGGCGATAGAAGGTATTTTCGTTCGCCGGGATTCAGCAGGTCGATTTTGTTTAAATGACTTTCAGCGCGCAGCTGGTGGAGAAGAACGTCATAATCCTAACCGCTGGCTTCGGTCCGAGATGGCAGCTCAGTTGATTGCTGAGCTAACGCCAGATATGGCGTTTGCTCCTGTCGATGTTGTGAGAGGAGGGATCAACCCTGGGACATACGCCTGCAAGGAATTGGTGTATGCCTATGCAATGTGGATTAGCGCCGCCTTCAATCTGAAAGTCATCAGAACGTTTGATGCTGTGCAAAATACTATGACAACGCTGACCTCCGATCGTATTCAGGCTGGTGTCATTTTGCTGGAGTCAGCATCCCGGACATTAAACCTCTCCAATTCTTCCAAACTTGGTGCTTACCAGAAATTGCAACAGGCGGCCGGGCTTCCAGATTTAATGCCTGCTTATGCGATTGATGCTCCAGCCGGCGCCATGGATGGATCCAGTCGGCCCACACTCTCGCTTAGTGCTCTGCTTAAAACCCATGGGATACGGCTAACTGCAAACCAGGCATATCACTTAATGGCTCGTGCCGGGATCGTGGATCAGAAGGAACGGCAAAGCAGGAGCGGATTAAACGGAGTAAAAAAATTCTGGTCTGTAACTGCAAAAGGATGCCTTTACGGGAAAAATATCACCAGCCCTGCGAATCCCCGGGAGACTCAGCCACATTTTTTTGAATCTAAATTTCCCGAGCTTCTGAGACTGCTCGGCATTGTCACGCAGTAGGGGATGATCTTGCGCGGATTACTAACACCAGAGATTGTGCCCCGCCTAGGCGTAGTACTCTTTAAACCGGGAAAGGATCTGATGAGCCTCTTTGCTCAGGGGCGCGTTCTAATAACTCCACAGCCCGAGTACATGGCCGGTTTTCCGACGGGGAAAGTGCCAGACGCTCGCCAGCCGTTATCCGTAGATCGCAGCCTTGTTCCTTTCTTTACCGATCCACGTGTCATCACAGCTGCGGGAGGTATTGAGGGGCTGGAGCGATGGCTTAGCCTGGCTGTCAGACAATGCCAGAATCATGATGAGGGATATCACCACATCGAAACAGTCATCTTAAGGCAAGATCCAGGCTCCGTTTTATTATGCTGGCATTGCGACAATAAGCTTCGTGATGAGCCGGATCCGGCGATCAAGGAAATAGCAAGCCGTAATGTTATCGACTGGGTCATCGATATGGTCCTGCTTTCGCTTGGATGCACCCGGGAAAGGACATTATCCTTGGCAGAGTTGTGCTGGTGGGCTGTTCAGTCTGGGATTTCTGATGCGATAACGGAGGCTATGGCTGAAAAGGCTTTGCGGATAGCTCCAGAGCCGCACCGTTCGGTATACAGGGACAGCGACATCATCCCAGCAATACCCGCGGCCGACATACTTAAAAGACGTCTGGATAAGAGGGAAAGCCATGCCATAACAGGGGATCTGGATACGGGTGATCAGGATGCTGGGAGACCTATTCTCCGGTTGGGCGTGGATCCGGACTGCCCTGAAGCATTTATGTTGCGACCGAAGCGCCGGCGCTGGATTTGCCCTCAATACACCCAGTGGGTAAAAACACAGGAATGTGCCTGCTGTAGGCAACCAGCTGACGATCCACACCATATAATAGGGCATGGTATGGGAGGAACAGCAACCAAAGCCCATGACCTGTTCGTGATACCGCTGTGCAGAGCGCATCACGATGAACTACATGCCAACCTCATCGCATTTGAAGAGAAGTATGGTTCGCAGCTTGAGCTGCTAATCCGTTTTCTTGATCGTGCGCTTGGCATTGGCGTCATTTTTAAAGAATAAGTGTATGGAGTGCTGAGCATGAATATCGAATCAATACCAAAATTCTTTGCCCCGAAAGGAATGCATATTTCAGATAGCGGGCGAGCAACTGCCAGCGAACAACTTACCGTAACTGACGTTATGGCTGCGCTGGGGATGACGCAGGCCGAAGCGGGGATCGGATTATCCATGTTCCTGGGTAAGGCCGGCATCAGCGAGAATGACCGCATGGCATCAATTCACTGGTTGGCCGAATATGCAAAGAAGAATGCTCCCCGCTCAGTCAGGAAAGCCGCCGGCAAGAAATTTCCTCTTTGCATGCTGATTATCGCCAGGTTCGCATATCACGACTACGCTTCATCCGCTGCGGATACTACGGACTGTACGAAATGCGCAGGTAAGGGGTTCGTGAAGAAAGTTAAAATGGTCGAGAAAAGCCACTACACAATGAGATTACCGCAATGGGCAAAAGACCTCAGGCAGTCACCTTCGGATTTCGAGGTTAAGCGGCAGGTGCAGGAAGTCGATCACGTGCTTTGTGTGAAATGCCATGGCACCGGGAAAATCAGTAAGCGCTGCCAGTGCAGCGGGACGGGGAAGACACTTGATCGCAAAGAATCAGAACTTCAGGGAGTGCCTGTCTACAAGACATGTAAGCGTTGTGAAGGCCGCGGGTTTAGCAGGCCAAAATCCTCCAACGCATACCGCGGCATCCTTTCAGAGTTACCTGGCTTGCCGGAGCGTACCTGGCGTTATAGCTGGAAACCTTTTTATGAAAGCCTGGTGACCAAATGTTTTGTGGAGGAGAGTTTTACTGATGCTCAACTCCGGAGAGTTACAAAAACGACTAATTTGATAAATTTCGCATGAAATAGCGACACGATACTTGCAAAGTTGCCGTTTTTGTGTAAATTTAATCTTAACGATGGGCATTGTATGTTCAACGTTATCAAACCCGCCTCCGAGCGGGTTTTTTTGTTTTGAAGTCAGGGGCGGCCCTGAAAAAGTCCGCCAGTTCGTAAACCGCGTGTTTGCGCGTCTACCCGAACCGTGGCGGCTGGGAGGTCGCTAGTTTTATTCTGGCAATGGGTACTTGAGCGTTACCTTCCTTGTTTGAAGCTCACGCGGTCCCTTTGTAGGGTCATAAAAATACCAAATGTTAAATTTTCGCTCCGTGCCCCAAGTATCATAGTGAAACCCATCCCAACCTAAATAACTTGCGATTTTATTTGCTACTGCAATTTTTCGTGGGTTTGAGGCTTTGTCTTGGTACGCACTCATGACTGCACCAAGTAAAAAATCGCAGATTTGGATTTGGGCCGATTCCTTTGAATCCTTTGTGATTACAGTCTTAATGGCTTCTTCTTTCCCTGTTGCGTTTTTGATTATGTTGTTTGCAATCTTATGGAGAGCCTCATCAGCTTTATCGTACCTGGATGCTATTGGATCAACATCAATACGGAACTCACATTCTCTATGAGGGAATTTGCGTATAACTCGTATGATTTTTTTTGTCAGTAGTTCAGTAAAGTGTTTACGCATTGCTAAGTCATAATCACCATCATGGAATTCTTTGTTTACATGCGCTTTTTGAATAATGATGCAATGAAATGCAAGCCACTGATGTTTAAAAAAAGCTTCAATAACATCATCATAGAATGCAGCATTTTGTTTCGAATGAGCTTTTTGCCATTTCAGCTCATCGGTACAGTTATGTTTTTCACGAAGCTCGCGGATCATCTGAACGAAGTCGCCACGACGTTGGTATTTCATCCACAGGCTTCCAAACCCATAGAATCGTTGTCCACCAGTTCCTGACTCATCGCAGGAAACGTGCCAGATTAATTTACCTGGATTATCCATGTCAGCCATTGTAACCCTTATCGAGGTAGTGATAGAGGAGAACAATATTTAATCACCTATCAAGGTGTTGATATAGATCGTTTTTATCTTTAAGGAACAGAATTTATTACGTACTAGTATGTATTCACATTTCTTATAAGACTGAGGCTGCCATTTGGCAGCTTATTTATTTCCGCGCCACGCCCGGCGCATAAACCTGCAGAGCTTTTCGGGGTGAGCCTTTGGAATGGTCGTGTGACTGTTCTGCAGGGCGACCACTCCGGGCGAAGGCTCACCTCAAAAGGAAAGTCACATGAAAAAGTTAATCATGGCCGCCATCGCGGTCGCTTCGCTGTGCCTGAGTAATGTTGCGGTATCTGCGGATGTCGTCATCACTACTGGCCAGCAGGGCCTGACCTATAACGCTGTATATGGTGTGAATCTCGCCAGCGCACTAAGTGAATATGGTTACAGTTCGACGGTGATCCCCAGCAAAGGCTCTCTGGACAATCTCGATAAAGTGGCCAGCGGCTCTGCTCAGATCGGTTTCACCCAGGCTGATGCCTTCCAGTTCTGGCGCAGTCGGCACAGTAACGAAGCGCAGAAGGTCGACATCATTGGCGAACTGGCTGATGAATGTGTTTTTGTCGCGGTGAAGAAGGGCGGCAAGGTCAGCGATGAAGGGGATTTAAAGGCTGGTGTGAAAATCGCAGTCGGCGAGCCAACCAGCGGATCGTATGCATCCTGGCAATATCTGCAGGGGCTGGAAAAGGATTACGCCAAAGTCGAGACTTATGCCAAAGGCGGTGTGCGCTCTCTGGCGAAAGTCACAACTGGCGAGTATGACGCCTTCCTCTGGGTATCAGCACCGGACAGGTCGAATAAGTTTCTGGAGGCGGTTAATCAGGAAGGTAGCGGCCTGACGATGATCGACATGAACGGCTGGCACGTAGACGATAAGTTGCCTAACGGGAAGCCGGTGTACGAACTGAAAAAGGCGGTGACCGAATCCGGTTGGCTGAGCGATTCGAAGGTGAAGGTTCCCTGCACTAAGACGCTGGTGGTCGCCAATACCGAGGCGGGCGATGACATGCTGGAAACGGCCTCGACTGTCCTGCTGAAAAACCTGAGCCGAGTGCTCGGTACCAATGGTAAATAATCATGCTGCGCAGGCTGTGTTTCTAGGTGTTGTTCACTATCGCGTTACTTGTTGCTTGGCGACTGGCGGGGCTGCTGCTAGATCTGGTGCTATTAGTCGTCATTGTTGTGGCGCTGGTACTCAGATGAGATTCGAAGGGTGCGCGGTAGATCCCTCAACCCAATGACTGTTTGTTCTAGAGCTGTTTTGGCTCTCATATTCCACTCGAAAGGTTTTGCTGCATACCCTATAATCCGCCTCAGTAATCGTAGGGGAACGCAATGAAAAGCATTCGACTGTTTATAGGTGTTGTGATTATAGGTGCTCTGTCGGGGTGCGCAGCAGTCCAGTATAATGATGGTGAAAAGGTCAGTATTCAGTCCGATGCTTGGTACGGACTGGATAGTTTGCATAACACTGCTGTTAAGGCGTGCCAGCAATATGGCAAATCGAAAGCAGTTTATCTCCATAGCGCTAATATGAACCCGAACTTACCGAAAGGTAGTGGGGTGCAAAATACTATCTGGAAATGTGAGCCATAAGCATGTCTAATTTTAATATCGCATCTAAACCGAAAGATGAGCAAAACAAGGTTAACGTCGACCTATATCGAGATGGCAAAGCATAACACCAAAAAAAGATAGTAGACCAGCCCTGCTTATTGGTTTTTCAAATCCCAATGTTCCGTCGCTGCATATTCCTAAATCAATTCAGGGCCTGCCATCGTGCAGGCTTTTTTATTCCCCTCGCTTATGAGAGGACTCACAGCAATAGAGGGGGCTTAATGTCCGATCCTTTAACTGGTACCGGCCTGATTTTTGGCGGCGGTTTAATTGGTTCCGTCGTATATGGCGTTATCACCCACACCGATTTTGGTGTGGTATTTGGGGCTTTTGGCGGCGCGGTGTTTTATGTGGCAACGACCGCAAACCTGACACGTGGAAGGCAAATAGCTTACTTCATGACATCGTTTATTGTCGGTGTTCTGGCTGCCGGATTATTAGGTTCAAAATTTACTACCTGGACAGGCTATACAGATCGTCCGCTTGATGCGCTCGGTGCGGTGGTGGCATCTGCTGTCACCATCAAGGTCCTGACTTTCATTAACAGCCAGGACTTGAGCAGCCTGTTCGGATTACTTTCCCGATTAAGGGGAGGAGGTTCGAATGGTAATAAATGACCCGGCAGCGCTGGCCAATGCGGTGATATGTGCCGTTATTGTCTGCGCTTTGATGTTTTATCAACGTCGCGGTGCCAGGCATCGTCCTGGTATCTCCATTCTTGCTTACTTACTGGTATTGATTTACGCGAGTATTCCTTTCCAGTTTATCTTCGGTCTTTACGTACAGTCCCACTGGCTGGTGGTAATGGCAAACGTGATGATATGCGCCGCCGTGCTGTGGGCTCGGGGTAACGTGGCGCGTCTGGTCGATACACTGAGGCACTAATGAATCAAACACAATTCCAGAAGGCGGCTGGCATCAGCGCCGGGTTAGCTGCGCGCTGGTTTCCGCATATTACAGCCGCGATGAAAGAGTTTGGCATCACTTCTGCTATCAACCAGGCAATGTTCATTGCCCAGGTAGGGCATGAAAGCACGGGATTTACCCAGCTTGTTGAGAGCTTCAATTATAGCGTGGCCGGCTTGAATAGTTTTGTCCGCGCCGGGCGGCTGACGCAGGGTCAGGCTAATTCGCTCGGCCGCCGGCAGGGTGAACCATCGTTGCCACTGGAGAGGCAACGAGCGATCGCCAATCTGGTGTACAGCAAACGCATGGGGAATAACGGGGCAGCAGACGGCTGGCTTTACCGCGGGCGCGGGCTCATCCAGACCACCGGCCTGAACAATTACCGCGATTGCGGGAATGCTTTGAAGATTGATCTGGTTAAACAGCCTGAATTGCTGGCACAGGATGAGTATGCGGCGCGCAGTGCTGCCTGGTTCTATACCTCACGCGGCTGTTTGCGTTATCCCGGTGACCTTACACGCGTCACTCAGATTATCAACGGCGGACAGAACGGCATTGATGACCGTAAAGCCCGCTATCTCCTGGCAAAAAGTATTCTTGTTTGAGAGAAATATGAACTATCTCATTAATCGACTGAAAGAGCCGTCAACCTGGCGCGGCATCATCCTGGTCATTGCCGGTGTCTTCGGCTATCAGATGCCTCCGGGCATTCAGGAAACCGTCATCGCTGGCGGCGTAGCGCTGGCTGGCGTTGTTGGTGCGGTGATGCCGGACAGCGTTAAGAAGTAACCTTGCCAGAAACCAGCAGGCCTACAGAAACCCGCTTTCCTTTAGTTTTTTAGCCAATAAGTAATTGGTGATTACTCCAAGAGAAACCCCAACAATCCACGGCACAGCTGAATCAAGCATTAGTGAGTTGTTCACGTTAATGCTGGCGGTGATGCAGGCATAGGTATTTGTAAAAGCAAACCATGTAAAAAGTATCTGTTTCATTTGGTTATCTCCTTGCTTTCCCTCCCAACAATATCCACCTACGAGTTAGTAAAAGCAAACCAGGTACAACCGAAAGGGCTACGAAATGAGTGAAGCTAAACCGCAGGACGGCAGCACAGTAAAGGGCTACCGCACATTAACCGCTGGCGACATTGAGCGGATGAACCGCCTAAAAGGTGTCAGCCGGCATTTTTGCAGTCTGCTCGATACTGAGCGAGAGGTAGCAACGGCTGAAGTTGTCGAGCGTGGTAGACAGGCCGAAACTGAGAGAGCAGACGCTTTGCGCTGCATGGCTATCGCGCGCACCAAAATGCAGGAAGCCTGTATGTGGGCATGCCGCGCCGTGGCGCGTCCTGACGCTGATTGCTAACCCCACTAAGGGATAACCCAACAACTATCCCCACCAGAGAATACAGCCATGAAGAATTAAAGCAGATAGACCGCAGCCGAAAGGCAGAGCAGCAGTAATGATGCTGCCCCGAGTCGCGTAATGGCGAGCAGGTATAGCAGACCGTTGTGAGGGTAAATAAGGAGACATGCTCCGGTAAAGCAGCGCGAATGCCAGACGCGCACCGGTTATAAGCGGAGATGATGCGACAGCGACCCAAGGGCATGAGCGCGGCCACTGCGAGAGTGTGGTAAAAAGAACCCATCCATAAAACCCTAACAAAAAAATATTCACCAACATCAAGAATGAAGCTATATTGTGTAGGGATAATTTTTTGGATTGGACATATGGAAGAGAAAGATATCGAAGAATCTTTGGTGATATGCGAGATTTTAAAAAAGAAAATAGTAGGTCTTTTAGCTGAGCGAGATAATCTGTTTATCCAACTCAAAAGTGCCTTTAAAACAAGTAGGCTGGATATATTTGACAACTCAATAGTTAGTATAAATACAGGCCCAATGAAGCTAGCCCTTGATGAAATTGAAAAAGTAGATGATAAGATTGATAAATTAGTTACACGATTTAATCGGCGCGCGGAGGAAGCAGGAAAGCCCCGTTTAAAAATTTATCATCGTTAGTGTTTTTCACTCTATTTATTTCAATAGCCGCCTCAGGGTGGCTTTTTAAATGGCATTACAGAAGCTGCTCTGAGTAGTGGCTTCGATAATGCTCCCACATCGCACAGAGGTAAGACATAGCAGAAATCACCGCAGCAGAACAGATTCGACTGAACCTGCTTTTCACCCTGAACTACGACACCGCAGCTGCAAAAGAGGCGTTTGCATTTGTTCAGGACAGCCAACTCAAATATCAGCTGTTTATCCAGCAGTACAGTCGTGCGACAACTGAATCCGAAGTGGTGGCAAAGACCATCAAAGTGATTCAGGAAGCGACTGAAGCACTGGCGTTGTTTGACACAGAGCAAACCAGCTAAGGCATTACAGCAGGCATTCACTGAGTGCCTGTGATTATGCTTTGAGATGCGATACTCTACTGATTTTACGGAGGAGAGTTATGTGGACGCTTATATTTCATATCAATCTTTATTGGCATATCGTGAATCTGCCGATTGGGCATTTTGGGGGATGGCTGCAGCATGGCTAAGTGCGGCATTATCTTTTGTGACGCTCTTTATTGCTGGCTACACCTTGAATACTTGGAGAAAACAAGAAGCTTTAAAGTTGAAAGTAAGCTTAAAGCAGGCAATTCTTGAGCTTGAAACCGTTCTGCAGGCAATGCCATTGGACTGGTCATTTGTCGAGATGAATGCAGGTAGAATGATGGTAGAACAATTTAATCCATCCCGTGATTCAAGCTCTGGAAATGTGCAACTTTATTATAAGAGAAAAGATTTAGAAGAATCCTTTAGGGCTGCTTCGAAGTGTTGGATTATGTGTGATGGTTTATTCAAAAGAAGCGAAGTTGGCAAAGCTTGGGATGAGTTTGATAAACAATTCAAGGATTATATTCGTAAGAGTGGGGACAGAAAAGAGTTAGAATTAAAACTAAAAGCTACATATACAAAAATGAAATTGTTTAAATGAAGATGTTGTTTGGCTCGCCTCGCAAATACGGGGCTTTTTTATGCGCATCGCACGCGCCCCACAAAGAGAGTCTTTCAGTAGTGAGCCTGGGTAATGCCGTTAGGTAGCGTTTACCTCTCGGGCGGCATTGCCGTGCGACAGGCTCACGTCTAAAAGGAAACGCACATGAAACGCATAACATTAAAAGAAGCCAACAAATCGCTTCGCATTATTGTGAAAGAGACCGGATATGAACTCCATAGCGGAGCCGGATTCGCCGAATACGATGTATTTGGAAGTCGCGGATAGAGCGGTCACCTAAATAACAGGACCAGATCATGGGCAAAGAGCCTCGCATCTACGGCAGCAAGTGGGGCCGTGAGCGTCTTAACTTCCTTCGTGCTCACCCCTTATGCGTCATGTGTCACGAGCAAGGCAGGGTGACAGCGGCAACGGTGGTTGACCACATCATCCCGCACAAACTGAAAGAGGCGCTTCGGTCTGGTGACAGTCAGGCAATAGCAAAAGCCCTAAAGCTTTTCTGGAGCCGGAAGAACTGGCAAGGGCTGTGTAAGCAACACCATGACTCCACGAAGCAGAGAATGGAGAAGCGCGGTAGCGTCATCGGTTGTGATGAGAGCGGCATACCGCTTGATCCTTACTCGCACTGGTTCAAATGATAATGAATCTCATTTTATGGGTAAAATGATTGAAAATGAAATCATTTTACGGCAAATGATATCAATTCTCATCTGGCGGGGAGGGCGGGTCAAAAGTCCAAAAGCCTGACCCCAAATGACCGCCGCCAGTCCTTTTTGTGCACAACCGCGAAATGAAAAGTTTTTTTCCGGGAGGTTCCGATGGCAGGACGACGCCCGAAACCGACCCACCTCAAAGTGGTTACCGGCAACCCGGGCAAACGAAAACTCAACGATAAAGAACCCACGCCAGCTAAAGAAATTCCAAGCCCCCCAGCTCATCTTACCGACTGGGGTAAGGTGGCATGGGGTCGGCTGACTGTGCTTCTCGATGGTATGGGTGTTCTCACCGTTGCAGATACTTTAGCTCTTGAAAGGCTTTGCGATATTTATGCTGATATCCTGCAACTGCGCGACACCATCGCTGTAGAGGGCAGAACTTATACCGTCCAGACCGAGGGTGGTTTTCTGATAAAGGCCAACCCGGCAGTTTCAATGCTGGCTGATGCTGACCGTCGTTTTAAAAGTTACCTGGTTGAATTCGGTCTGACACCAGCGGCAAGGACGAAGGTGAAAGTGAATGGCGAAACCCCCGAAGAAGACACGCTCGACAAGTTCTTCGGTTGATCCGGCAACGCAGTATGCAAAGGATGTAACCTCTGGAAAAGAACTGGCCGGTCCTGACATTCGAAATGCCTGCCAGAGACACCTCAGGGATCTTGAATCTTGCCATGCACGAGGGCTCCATTGGGATGTTGAGGCAGCACAGCGCTCCATTGATTATTTTGCGAAAGTCCTCAAGCTTAACGGGGGCGATTTTGAAGGTGCGCCTTTTGTTCTGCTTCCATGGCAGTGTTTCATCGTCGGTTCGATTTTTGGCTGGAAAAATGCCAGAGGTTTTCGCCGGTTCCGAATGGTTTACGTGGAATCAGGAAAAGGATCTGGAAAATCGCCCCTTTCTGCCGGGATAGGTCTTTACTGTCTCACTGCAGATAAAGAACCTCGTGCTGAAGTTTATGCTGCTGCTACGAAAAAAGACCAGGCAATGGTCCTCTTTCGTGATGCGGTGGCGATGGTCGATCAGTCTCCGGCTCTTTCCGCACGCATACAGAAATCTGGCGGCGCCGGAAAAGAGTGGAACCTGGCTTTTCTTCAGGCTGGTTCATTCTTTCGCCCAATTAGTTCAGATGACGGACAGTCGGGCCCACGACCACATTGCGCTCTTATTGATGAAGTTCACGAGCATAAAAGCAATCAGGTTGTTGAAATGATGCGCGCCGGCACTAAAGGTCGCCGGCAGGCACTCATTTTTATGATCACCAACAGTGGACACGATAAAACCAGCGTCTGCTATGACTATCACGAATACGGTAGAAAGGTATCTGCCGGTTCGATAGAAGATGACAGTTTTTTCGCCTTTATTTGTTCACTGGATGAAGGTGACGATCCTTTCAAGGATGAGTCCTGCTGGAAAAAGGCTAACCCCTCGTTGGGTCACACCTTTGAAGAAAGCTATCTTCGTGAGCAGGTGACTCAGGCCCGGGGGATGCCTTCGAAAGAGAGTATTGTCAGGCGTCTCAACTTCTGTCAGTGGGTTGACGCGGCTAACCCGTGGATGAGCAGTGATGTCTGGATGGGATGTGAGGAAAACTTTGATCCAGATGAGCTGGAGGGTGAGGAATGCTACGGTGGCCTGGACTTGTCCGGATCCCGTGATTTGACTGCCCTGGCGCTTTTTTTTCCAAAACAACGCAAGTTGCTGGTGGAGTTCTGGACACCCAAAGATACCTTGCTCGAACGGGCTAAAACGGACCGGGTGCCTTATGACGCCTGGGAGCGCGATGGTCACATCCACACTACGCCAGGCAAAGCGGTGAAATACGGCTTTGTTGCCCAGCGTATTGCCGATCTGACGGAGAAGTTTGATATCAAGGCCATCGCCTTCGACCAGTATCGCATTAAATATCTTGAGCCGGAGCTTGAGGAAGCATCTGTTTCTGTTCCCTTAATCCCTCATGGGCAAGGGTATTACAAAGCGAAAGATTCCGGGCTGTGGATGCCTCACTCCATCGAATTGTTTGAAGAGTTGCTTGATGACAGCGTCATTATCATCAGGACGAACCCTTGTCTTCGCTGGAATGCGGCTTCAGCAGTAACGGAGGCTGATCAGAAAGAAAACCGAATTTTTGCCAAGAAAAAAAGTACCGGGCGTATCGACGGCATTGTAGCGGGCGCTATGGCAATCGGTGCCTCCGAAGGCTATGAGGATGATTCTGGCGATATCGACGACTTTTTCAGTAATCCCATCATTGTGTGAGTCACCATGAATAAAGAGAAGAAGCCAGGCCGGATTAAAAGCGCCGTTCGCCGGTGGCTCGGCGTACCCATCTCCCTTACCGACGGTGAATTCTGGGCTGCTTATGCTGGTGGGCAGTCCGCAGCAGGGAAATCCGTTACGGTTGATAAAGCCCTCCAGTTATCGGCAGTGTGGTCATGTGTAAGGCTGTTATCCGAAACCATCGCGACGTTGCCTGTTGGTTTTTACGAAAAAACGGCTGACGGTCGCCAGAATGCAAATGATCACCCGCTTTATGAGCTCCTCCATAATCAACCCAATGCTGATATGACTGCAGTGGAGTTCTGGGAAATGATCATGGCCAGCCTGCTTTTGTGGGGGAATGCTTATGCAGAAATCGATCGAACCGGAAAGCGTATTACCTCGCTGGTGCCTCTCAGGCCAGAAAGGATGAAGGTTGATTTAAGCAAGAGCGGAGATCCAATTTATACCTACCGTGACTGGCCTTCAGGTACATCCCGAAACATTGATGAACGGGACATCATGCACATCCGTGCGTTCAGCACCAATGGTGTCATGGGCCTGTCACCTGTCAGTTATGCCCGACAGACACTTGGTCTGGCAATGGCAACAGATGAAGCCAGCGCCAAAGTTTTTAAAAACGGTATGCGGCCCAGCGGCGTTCTCTCAATGGATCAGATCCTGAAAAAAGAGCAGCGCAATGAAGTACGTGAAAGCATGGTTGAACAATTTTCTGGATCCATGAATACCGGGAAAATGATGGTTCTTGAAGCGGGAATGAAGTTTCAGCCTGTTGACCTCAACCCGGAAGACGCCCAGATGCTGCAATCCAGGTCCTTCAATATCGAAGAGATTTGTCGGTGGTTCAGAGTATGGCCGGGGTTGATTGGACATACCGCCCAGGGGCAGACGATGTGGGGAAGTGGCGTCGAACAGATGCTGATTGGCTTTTTAACGTTTTCACTTCGTCCATGGCTGACCCGTATTGAGCAGGCGATTCGTAAAAGTCTCCTGGCTCCGGGAGAAAGAAGTAAGTACTTCGCGGAGTTTTCCATCGAAGGTCTCTTACGTGCCGACAGCGCCGCCCGTGCCGCTTTTTACTCAACGATGACCCAGAACGGTCTGATGACCCGCAATGAAGCACGGCAAAAAGAAAACCTTCAGCCAAAACCTGGTGCTGACCAACTAACCGTTCAATCCAACCTGCTGCCGATAGAGCAGCTTGGTAAGTCCGGCGACAGTGAATCAGCCAAAAACGCACTGCGGGAATGGCTTGGCATTAAATCAGAGGAGACGCCGGAATGTACCGGAAAAACGCAGCCATGAAAGTAAAGGCATTCGACTTCGATATTAAGGCTGTCAACGATGACGGCCTTTTTTCTGGATACGGTTCTGTTTTCGATGTGGTGGATAGCTACAACGAAGTCGTGGCGCCGGGCGCATTCCTCGAAAGCATCGAGGAAACACGGGCGAAGGGGAGAACGTTCCCTGTTCTCTGGCAGCATCGCACCGGCGAACCCATTGGGAACTGGGATATCTCGACCCTGAAAGAAGATAAACATGGGCTTTTTGGTGAAGGGGCTTTGTGGCTGGACGACGCCGCCTACGCCAAAACTGCATGGAGAGGCATGAAAACCCGTGCCATTACGGGCCTTTCCATTGGCTATTACGTTCGGGAATCGAATTACGATGAGAAAACCCGGATCCGCACATTAACGAAGCTCGACCTGGTTGAAATCTCCATCGTTACCGTACCAGCCAACGACGATGCCCGCATCGACGTCATTAAGTCGAAATTGTCACACGGTGATCTTCCTTCCTTACCTGAATTTGAGAAGTTCCTGCGAGAGGCAGGTTTCTCGAAAAGTCAGTCCGCTGCGGTCGCCTCCCGCGGACTGTCCTATCTGCTTGACCGGAGTGAGTCCGGGGGCGAAGACGGCGAAACCAAAGCGGCTATTGCGGCGATGCGCCAGCAACTGAGCCAGTTTTCTCTCCCAAAAATTCTCTAAGGGATTTATATGTACCAGAAAAAATCGGCTGATGATCAGCCACAAAGTATTGGCGAAATCTCTAATCAGCTCACCATGGTGATTGATCAGGTCAAAAACTTTGGCGAAGACGTGAAGAAAAAAATGGAGGCAGGAGAAACCGTTTCGCTGGAACTGAAACAACGAACGGACGAAAGCCTTAATCAGATGAACGAGCTGAAAGAACGTCTCACTGAGCTGGAGCAAAAAGGTGCACGCCGCCCGAACGATGCACCTGCACAGCGAAAATCGCTCGGTGAGCTGGTGGTCGAAAGTGAAGAGTTCAAAGGTATGGACAGTTCGGCCCGTAAGAGCATCCGCGTCAAACTGGAACAGAAAGATATTATGAATGTGCCGGCCACTACGGGCACAGGCGCGAGCCCAACCAACAGCCTGGTGGTCTCCGATCGTGTTCAGGGCATTATCGCCCCGCCGGAACGTACTCTGACCATCCGTAATCTGCTTATCCCCGGCACTACCGCATCTAACGGTATTGAATTCGTTCAGGAAACGGGGTTTTCCAATAATGCTGCAGCTGTGGCGGAAGGTGCCCTGAAACCAAAATCTGACATTCGGTTTGATCTGAAAAGTGCGCCGGTTCGTACTATTGCGCATTACTTTAAAGCGTCCCGTCAGATCCTGGACGATGCGCCCGGTCTGGCCAGCTATATCAATGGCCGCGCTCAGTATGGTCTTCGTTTCAAAGAAGAGCAGCAACTGCTGAGCGGCGATGGCACCGGCGCGAATATCCTCGGTATTCTGCCGCAGGCAACAGAATTTGCACCAGCCCTAACCCTGTCCAATGCCACACCGATCGACCGTCTTCGCCTGGCTGTTCTTCAGGCCGTTCTTGCGGAATATCCGGCGTCTGGTTTTGTCCTGAACCCGATTGACTGGGCAGGCATCGAGCTGACCAAAGATAACGAAGGTCGCTATATCATCGCGCAGCCGGTCAATGGTGGTGTTCCTCGTATCTGGGGTCTCCCTGTTGTGGAAACACAGGCCATGGCGCAGAACAACTTCCTGACTGGTGCCTTCAACATGGCTGCGCAAATCTTCGACCGCATGGATATCGAAGTGCTGCTCTCCACTGAGAACGAAGATGACTTTATTAAAAACATGGTCACCATTCGTGCGGAAGAGCGTCTGGCGTTAGCGGTTTATCGTCCGGAAGCATTTGTCACCGGTACTGTAACCGCTTCTGGCGGCTGACAATTCAGGGCCGCTTAGCGGCCCTCTCTTTCAGAGGAGATAGTGATGGCCAGAAAAAATGTGGCTGAACCGTCTGTACCCGACGGCGTAAATGCGGCGCCAGAACTCACAGAGTCCGGGACTATTCAGGTTCAGCCTGTCCGGCGTTTTATGGATGGCGACATTTTCAGGACGCCAGCTGATGATCCGTTTCATGTCTCTCGCTTACGTGCTGCCGAGCTCAAAGGTAACGGGCTGGTGACCATAGTAGGTGAAGTCCCTGATAACAAAATGAACCGCGCCCCCGAAACCAAAGGGTAATGGTTATGACGGTAATCAACACTGAAACAGCCATGGAACATCTCAGGCTGGATGATGAAATCGATAAAACGATGGTGGAGGGGTATCTTGCCGCTGCGGAGGATGCTGCCATGCAGTTTCTCAACCGACGCTTTTTCGCTGACCAGGCTGCTCTGGATAGTGCTGTTGAGAATGAAAGCGCTGGCGATCGTCCTCTTATCATCACGCCCTCCATTCAGAGCGCGGTTCTTCTTATCGTGGGCTGGTTGTATGAAAACCGCGGGGATGATCTGAGTCCTGATATTCCAGGACCCGCACGCTGGTTGCTGAATCCCTGGCGAATTCAAATGGGTGTTTAGCTGGAGGAGATGATGAAAATTGGACCAATGCGGTATCGGATCACCATCCGTAATTTTATTACTACACGAACCCCGAGTGGTCAGCCAACAGAAGAGTGGTCTGACGGCGCCACTATCTGGGCCGAGGTTAAGGGGATAAGCGGTCGTGAGCTGTTAGCCGCTGGCGCTGAGCGTGCCGATGCCACCATTCGAGTCTGGGTACGTTTTCGTACAGATATCTCAGCTTCTTCCCGCCTGAAAGTACGCACCGGCCCGTTTAAAGGTGCTGTTCTTAACGTTACCGGCCCTCCGGTTCCGGATATCAAAGGCACCCGGCTGGAAATTCTTTGCAAACAGGGGACCGAAAAATGATTGATGTGAATCTGGATTTTTCCGGGCTGCAGGATATTGCCCGCGATCTGCAAACGCTCAGCAAGGCCGAAAATAATAAAGTTCTCCGGGAGTCGACTCGTGCTGGCGCCGAATTGCTCCGCCAGGAGGTTATTGATCGTGCTCCTGAGAAAACCGGAAAACTGAAGAAAAACGTTGTTGTCGTCACCCAGAAAAGCCGCCGTCGTGGTGAAATCTCATCGGGGGTGCATATTCGTGGCGTTAACCCGCGAACGGGGAACAGCGACAACACCATGAAGGCCAGCAACAAGCGGAATGCGTTTTACTGGCGCTTCGTGGAGCTGGGAACATCTACGGCGCCAGCACATCCGTTTGTTCGTCCTGCCTTTGATACCCGCATGGAAGAGGCTGCGCAGGTGGCGATGCAGCGGATGAATCAGGCTATCGATGAGGTGCTGGCTAAATGACAGAAGATGATCTCTATGACCTGCTGTCGCCGCTGGCAGAAGGGCGGGTTTATCCGTATGTGGTATCGCTGGGCAGCGACGGACTTCCAGATGTTCCAGCGCCTTATATCATTTTCTCGATACCGACTGATGTTGCCGGGGATGTTTTCTGCGGCCAGGCAGAGTCGACACTGCGCATTCAGGTTGATGTATGGGCTGAAACGAATGACGAAGCCCGGGCGTTACGCCTGGATGCCCTGGCTCGCCTGCAGGTGCTTTCACCTGTCGAGGTGACAAAAATTCCTGGCTACGATACGACAACCCATCTTCATCGGGCAACCCTCGAAATAACGGTTATTGCCTGACAAAAACCAATCCAATCCGACCGCCGCTGGCGGTTTTTTCATTTATGGAGGCTGCGATGTCAGCACTATTTGAACGTGCCCAAAAAACGGTAGTAATGATTACCTCTGTGCCGGTCACAGCGGCAGAGCTGGACACGGCAACCTGGTTAAACCTGAGTTGCACTATCAAACAGGCCAGCTTTACCGCTGGTCAGAAAAACGATATTGACGTGACAGTGCTGTGTTCGGATGAAACGGAAAATATCAACGGCCTTCCTGCTCCGTCTGAAATGTCACTTTCCGGTAACTTCTACCGCAATCCGGCGCAGGATGCACTTCGTGCAGCATACGATAACGACGGGGTTTATGGATTTAAGGTTATTTTCCCGTCTGGTAATGGATTCCTGATGCGCGCTGAGGTACGTCAGCACACCTGGGATTCTCAAACCAACGGTGTTGTTGCTGCAACGTTCTCGCTACGTCTGAAAGGCAAACCCACCAATATTAATGCCCCAGGAGTTATGTCGTTTGCTACTGACCTTCCGGCGTCCCAGACGGTCGCGGCAGGAAGCTCCCTGACTATGGGCGTAGTCGTCCAGGGCGGTACGGCACCTTATACCTACGTCTGGAAAAAGGGCACCACGACGGTCAGCGGCCAGACCAGCGCAACGTTTACGAAAGCCAGCGCTGTATCCGGTGATGCCGGTGTTTATTCCTGCGTGGTTACTGATGCCGATGGCACTGTGATCACTTCTTCTGATTGCACCGTCACTATCAATTAACGGAGCGCCGGGAGACCGGCGATAAACTTAATGTCAAAACCGAGTCTTAAAGCACTGGCACTTGCCCCGATGGCGGGCTTTCGTAAAAAAGAAGTCTCCGTTCCGGAGTGGGATAACGCCAAAGTAATCATTCGTGAGCCATCAGCAGAAGCCTGGATTCGCTGGCAGGGGATTGCCAGCCCGGAACCACCAAAACCACCGGAAGGGCAAGAAGCACCAGAGGTACCTGAACTCACTCCCGCAGAACGAGCCTTTCGCACGATGCGGGCCGACGTCACGCTTTTCATCGATATTTTGCTGGATACCGACCTGCAGCCCGTCTTTACTGTCGATGACACCGAACAGGTTGAAGCGATCTATGGCCCTGTGCATTCCCGGCTGTTGAAGCAGGCACTTGATCTCATTCGTGACGCGGATGATGCTAAAGCAAAGTAAAAATGCCTGGCATGCAGTTCCTGATGGCGCTGGCGCTCCGGATGGGCCGCACGCTGGGCGAACTGCGACAAACCATGACGGTCGGCGAATTCAGGATGTGGGCTGAATACGACCGTATCAGCCCAATCGGCGATATTCGCGGCGATATTCTCAATGCTCAGCTGGTATCTGCGGTTTACGGAGCGCAGGGCGGTAAAGTCACCATTGAAGATGCTCAGCTTCAGTGGAGCGCAGAAGAGGTTGAAGTAAACGACGGCGGCGATCCCTTTGCAGGGCTGGAAGCGGCGCTGCTGGCTGCGTCAGCATAGCCAGTAATAATTCGTGTGAATGCCACTCATAACAGGTGTTATGTTGTTTTTTTTGACACACGGAGTGCTTTAAATGACTACTACTGGCTGGATATTATTATTTGTTTTTGCTCGCCTTATTGATCTTGTTATCTGGTATTTCCTGAACAGAGGAAGCGTAAGAGCTAATGATCAGATCGCTATGCTTAAAGAAATCTCTGAAAAGCAAAGTGCTCAAATTGATCTTCTGATTGCACTTGCTCATAAAAAAGAGGAACCAGAAAAAGATTATCTGGAAGAAGCAAGGAAAAAAGCTGGTTTAATTTAATAATATTGAAATCATAAAAAAGCCCCACAATGTGGGGTTTTTTGTTTCTGAGGAAATGAAATGGCAACCCTGCGTGAACTTATCATTAAAGTTTCTGCTAACTCTCAGTCATTTCAGACCGAGATAGCCCGCGCGTCACGTATGGGGGCTGATTATTATAAAACAATGCAGAATGGCGGCAGGCATGCTGCGGCTTCAGTTCGGGAAACTCGCCGTTCTGTTGCTGAGCTTACTGACCAGATGGAGTCAGCAAAGGCTACCGCACTGGGATTAACCGGGGCATTTGCTGGTGCTTTTGCTACGGGGCATTTGATATCCCTGGCTGATGAATGGAATTCAGTAAACGCCCGCCTAAAACAGGCATCTCAATCAACTGATGATTTTACCAGCTCTCAAAAACAGCTGATGGATATCAGCCAGAAAACGGGCACATCTTTTTCTGACAACGCTAATTTATTTTCCCGTTCAGCAGCCTCAATGCGGGAATATGGTTACAGCTCCAGCCAGGTGCTGGATATTACTGAGGCTATTTCTACTGGTTTAAAACTTTCTGGCGCGAATGCTCAGGAGTCCAGCTCGGTCATCACTCAGTTTAGCCAGGCTCTGGCGCAGGGCGTGCTGAGAGGCGAAGAATTCAATGCCGTCAACGAGAGCGGCGACAGGGTTATACGGGCGCTTGCTGCAGGGATGGGGGTTGCGCGTAAAGACCTTAAATCTATGGCGGATCAGGGGCAGTTAACCATTGATAAAGTAGTTCCGGCCCTCATCAGCCAGCTTGGTAAGCTCCGGAATGAATATGGTGAGTTGCCGCAGACCGTTTCATCGTCGGCAACAAAAGTTGAAAACGCTTTTATGCAATGGGTCGGTGGAGCTAATGAAGCGAGTGGCGCGACAAATACCCTGACCGGATTACTTGATGGCGTAGCCAACAATATTGATCAGGTCGCCACTGCTGCCGGAGCGCTTGTTGCCGTTGGTGCTGCCCGATATTTGGGAAATATGGCTCTTGGTGCCAGCTCTGCAACGGCTGGGATTATTAACGCCGCAAAAAGTGAAGTAGCTTTAGCTGAAGCCCAGGTCAGAGGGACGCAGGTTTCGACAGCTCGTGCGCGTGCTGCAGTTTATCGTGCCCAGCAGGCACTGGCAGCGGCGCGGGGTACAGACGCGCAGGCCGCCGCAGAAAAACGGCTCTCACTGGCGCAGGCGTCACTTAACCGTAATATTCAGGCCAGAGTATCCGCTCAGACTGCACTGAACTCGGTTACTGCTGTAGGTTCCCGGCTCATGGGGGGAGCATTAGGCCTCGTTGGCGGTATTCCTGGGCTGGTTTTGCTTGGTGTCGGTGCCTGGTACACGATGTACCAGAATCAGGAGCAGGCCAGATTATCCGCTCAGGAATATGCAAACACCATTGATGCTGTCCGTGAAAAGACAAAATCAATGTCCCTGCCCGAAGTTTCTGATAATGAGACCAAAACCCGTCAGGCGCTGGAGGAGCAAAACCGTCTTGTTGATGCCCAGGCATCTAAAGTAAAAAGCCTGAAGGAAGAGATCGCGGGCTATCAGTATGTCCTGTCTAACCCCGGCCCGACAACCAGTGGTGGTTTCATGATAAACCACCTGACTTCGGTCGAAACGGTCACCCGTGGTCTGGAAGAAGCGACTTCCGCTCTGGCCGTTGAACAGGAGAGGTTAGCTCAGATGCAGGCTAAGTCTGAGTCGATCCAGTCGGTACTGGAAGGGATAGAGAACAGGCGAATAGCATTAATCCGGCAGCAGGCTGCAGAACAGAATTCAGCATATCAATCGTTATTAATGATGAACGGTGAGCATACTGAATTTAACCGTTTGCTGGGTCTCGGAAATAATCTTCTCATGGCCCGACAGGGGCTGGTAAACGCACCAGTACGCTTACCACAGGTAGACCTGACAACCCAGCAAACGGCTGCACTGGAAAAAAGCCGTCGTGATCTGGCGCTTTCAAAACTCAAAGGTGAGGACAAGGAGCGCGCACGACTGGGTTATGCTGCGGATGACCTGGGGTTAACTAACGACCCACAGTTTCAGACCGGACGGCAGGAGTTGATTAATAACGGCCTGAATGAATGGAGAAACAACCAGGAAAATAAACCCAAGCCAAAAGGAAGGCATGGGAAAACCGAGGCGGAGAAAACCGAAGATACCTATACCCGGCTGATTAAACAGCAACGGGAGCAAATTGCTCTTTCCAGCCAAAACACTGAGCTGGCAAAGATGAAATATCAGGTTACTCAGGGGGAATTATCTTCGCTTGAAAAATCCAAAAAGGAAACGTTGCTGCACAATGCGGCGCTTATTGATCAGAAAAATATCGCTGAACAGTTAAAAACATTCCGCGAAGGTCTGGCCGACAGTAATACTGCCGCCCGGGAAAGGGGGAATATCGATTTCCTCGGCGCGGGACAGGGGGATAAAGCCCGTGACCGAATGAAGGAAATGGCGGATATTCGCGCTGATTTTCTCAGGCAGCAGCGGGATTTACAACGTGATTTCAGTCGTGGGCAGATTTCCGAAGACCTGTATAAAAAGCAAACGGAAGCGCTTAAAGCAGCGCTTGCCGAACGCCTGGATATTCAGGAGGAGTATTACAAAAAAACCGATGAACAGCAGTCAGACTGGCGGGCAGGGATCAGCGATTCCCTGATGAACTATGCCGATCAGGCTTCTGATCTGAGTTCAATGGCTGCTACTGCAACCAGCGAAATTCTGGATGCCACTACTAACTCTATCTCGAACAACCTGACCAGCGTCCTGACGGGCGCCACTTCGTTTAAAGATGGTATGTCGAATATCTTCAGCTCTCTGGGTGAAACGGTGATTAAGACGCTGATCCAGATGGCAACACAGGCGTTGATCACCAAAGCGATTATGGCGTCATTTGGTGGCGGAGCGGGTGGGTTGTTCGGTAGCCTTTTTGGCGGTGCCAGCGGTGCGGTAAGTAGTGGTACCGCTATTCAAAGCGCGGGAGCTAATTTTTCATTCAACGCTCTCGGAGGAGTTTACGATTCTCCGTCACTTTCTGCCTACAGCAATGGTGTTTACAGCACTCCCCAATATTTTGCGTTCGCGAAAGGGGCGGGTGTATTCGGCGAGGCCGGGCCGGAAGCCATCATGCCTCTTACCCGTGGCGCTGATGGTTCGCTGGGGGTCAAAGCTGTTGGGCGGGAATCGCCGGCGGTACAGAACGCGGCTAACCAGATCCAGGCACAGCCACGAATTGCTGTCAGCGTAGATGCCAGAAGTACGTTCACCGGTAAACCGGATGACATAACGATGCAGGCAATTGAGCGAAGGAATGACGCTCTGGAACAGCGGATAGTTAACACCTTAACCGCCGAAGTAAATAACCCCCAGAAGAAATTCGGTCGGGCTATTTATTCAAATCTCCAATCTAAAAAACCAAGATAGACCTGCCCGGAGGGAATATTCATGGCAGATATTTTCTACCCGGATGAATACCTGCCCATGCCGCTTATGGACGGGTACGGGTTTAAGCCCATATCACCTTTACTGCGAACGGAGATGACGTCCGGTCGTGCTCAACAACGAAGGCGATATACCTCAACACCCACCCAGGCATCAGTTAAATGGATTTTTAAAACTGATGCTCTGGCGCAGGTATTTGAGGCGTTTTTCAGGGATGCGCTTAAAGATGGCCAGTCCTGGTTCTATCTGAAACTCCAGACTCCAGTCGGGGTAAAGCCCTATAAAGCCAGGTTCGTGGATATTTACGAAGGGCCGACGCTGGTCGCGCCAAAATACTGGCAGTACAGCGCAACGCTGGAATTATGGGAGCGCCCGTTACCGCCTTCAGGCTGGGGAAATTACCCGGAATGGCTGGCGGGCCAGTCGTTACTGGATATTGCGCTAAACAGAGAGTGGCCGAAGCATGACAATTCTTGAGCGGCTATATGCCAGCAGCGGATCGGAGGTTATTCACGATACGCTGCAGATATCGGCAGGAGATGATAACTACTGGCTAACCAGTGGCTGGGATGACGTTTCAGTGACGCTGGAAAATGGTCAGCCGGTGACGTTTGAGGCCAGCGCGATAGATATCGCCTTACCAGCCAGGAACGCCGACGGGACACAGGATTTAAAGTTTGCTATCAGCAATATTGACGGACGGGTTTCAGAGGCGATCGATAAAATTCTGGATGAAATGAAATCAGCCACGCTGACATTCCGGCGGTACATTTCATCCGATCTGTCTGCTCCGGCATCATCACCGTATACGCTCGATATCAAATCCGGCTCCTGGACCCCGACAGCAGTTCAGGTCACGGCAGGCTATATGAATGTCCTCAAAACAGCCTGGCCCCGTAAACGTTACAACCTCGCCGAACATCCGGGCTTACGTTACTAACCTGAGGCAAATATGTTTAATCCTGATAAATACCGTTCTGTTAAATGGCAGAAGGGCGGTAGAGCCTACCCGCTACTCGACTGCTTCGGCATTGTAAATGAGATACGTCGCGACCTGGGTCTACCTGAATGGCCGGATTTTGCGGGTGTGACCAAAGACGGCGGGGGCCTCGACCGGGAAGCGAGAAAGCTGATGCTTTCGCTGAAATGTTGTGAACCCTGTGAAGGTGCCGGAGTGGCTTGCTATTCGGGCTCAACAGTTTCCCATGTCGGGATCGTTGTGATGCTCGATAACCAGCTGCAGGTCGCGGAATGCAATCCAGGCTCGGGGGTTACGTTTCTGCCACTGTCGCGATTTATCCGTCGCTTTAACCGCGTGGAGTTCTGGCAATGACGATAAAGTTTTACCCGTCCCGGCTTCCGGGTGAACCCCTTGAAACGCACGAGCATGGTGTGCTTACGCTGCATGAGTGGATGAGCAGAAATGTCCCGAGCTATTCACAGGATAAAACTCATCCTGTCGTGATCGAGCTGAACGGCCAGGCAGTCCCCCCGGCGGAATGGCCGTTATGTTTGTTGCGGCCAGACAGCGACGTGCGGATATATCCCATTCCGTATGGCACGGGTCTTGAAATTGCCGCGTGGGTTTCGGTGGCCGTATCCATTGCGTCTACGGCCTATGCATTATTCTTTGCCCCTAAACCAGAGCTGGGCGGCTTTTCATCCAGTAACGCTTCATCGCTGGATCTGAATCCAGCTAAAGCCAACACAGCGAAGCTTGGCGATCCCGTTAGGGAGGCTTTCGGGCGAAATCGGATCTACCCGGATTACCTGGTACAGCCGGTAACGCGATTCGACCCCGCTGATCCAACCAGAATGACGGTCGAAATGTTTGTCTGCCTTGGATATGGGCGTTTCTCCTATACCGGTGGGGATTTTCGGGTAGGAGAAACTCCGGCGCTGACCTTAGGCGAGGGCTTTTCATATACCAGCTATGGGCCTGGCGATAATGTGGCCGGGGATCGTCGCAGTGAGATATGGTTCAACTCAACAGAAGTTGGGGGAACGTCGAGCGGCAGCGGCCTCGATATGGCTCAGACTGCCCCTGAAGCCAGTGATATCGTTGCTGATGCCATGACCGTCAGCGGTGCCTCTGTCTCGTTTTCGGGTCTCGATGTCGATGATGATAATGATGAAGACGAGGATGAGAACAAACTGCCTCCTGGCTGGATCGCCGGTGCAATTGTCACCCTGAAAGCGCCAGTGAATTATCAGGTATCCATCGAGGGCGGTTTTAACGTGCTGACAGGCGACGTCGTGTCAGAGATTGCGCCATTCAGCGGAATGCCTGTCACCCTAACGTTTAACGGTACTGACTATGACCTGCAGATCGCCACGTATACCCCTCACCAGGACGCCGTTCCGGGAACAGGGGGAGCGACTGCGGTATTACGCGCCAGTGCCTCGCCGTCAACGTATGACTTTACGACAACCAGCCAGACCTTTGCTCTGACCTGGCAGGGTATCACCTATACCATATCTCTGGTCGCCAACTACGGCACAATGTCTGGCTTGCTCGCAGCGATTAACGGCGGGTTGACTGGTTCGGGGCTCATTGCTCAGGATGATGGCGGCGTGATACGTATCGTGGAGATCTCCAGCCCCTGGCGTGGCGGTTCCATTACGTCATCATTCCTGCCTGCGTCAGTATTTGGCGACAGCCCGGTATTTACAGTTGGTACAGCATCCAGCGGCGGAAGCCCTGCGGTAACAGCCAGCGTGACGCTGGCATACGATTCTGGCACTGCCTTTTCCGGATTGCCGGAAGGCACCCAGCGGATTTCCCTGGCGCACCGTGGCACCGAATACCAGATAGCGTCTACTGATGGCCCCTTTGCGACCGTACAGCGTGTGGTTAACGGTGTCGTTGACAGCACCTGGTCAGGCTTTATGACCCGTACCGTCGTGGATTTTGCCGCGTCTGGTATTAACGATAATGAAACCTGGCTAGGCCCCTTTCTGGCCTGCCCGCAAAATGAAGTTGTGGACGCCTTCGAGGTCAACTTTGCTTTCCCAAACGGAATTTGTGGGTTCCAGAACAACGGGAATAAGCGTGTCCGCCATGTCGAGTATGAAATCCAGTATCGCGTTTATGGTTCCGGATCAGGGTGGACGAGTAAGCCAGGGGTTTACGCGCTTAAAAACATTAATGGCCTCGGTTTTACAGAGCGTTTTGATCTGTCCTCTCCCGGGCTGGTGGAGGTTCGATGCCGCCGCCGTAACGAGCAGGGGAGCAACAACGCGAGAGACAGCATGTTCTGGCAGGCGCTCAGAGGTCGTTTGCTTTCCCGTCCGACCTCCTACGCTGGGATATCAACAATAGGGATCACGGTTGAAACCGGCGGCCAGCTGGCGGCGCAGTCAGACAAGCGTGTGAGTGTTGTCGCCACGCGGAATTATGATGGCGGTGGTGACAGGACAATCAGCGGTGCGTTCCTGCATCTTGCCCGCAGTCTGGGTTATCGCGACGACCAGATCGACATTGCGGCGCTCAGTACGCTGGAGGATACCTACTGGACGCCAAGGGGAGAATATTTTGATCACCAGGCAAGCAGTGACAGCACGTCAGCAAAGGATATTTTCGACAAAATAGCCGAGGCTGGCATGGGGTATTTTCTGCTGTCTGACGGGTTGCTTTCTGTCGGGAGAGAGGGCGTCAAAAGCTGGACAGGGATCATTACACCTCAGGATACCGTCGAGGAAATGCAGACGTCATTCAGGGTCCCGTCGGAGGATGATTTTGATGGCGTGGATGTGAAATATATCAACCCTGTGACCTGGGCTGAGGAAACCGTACAGTGCCGGACGCCGGAAAATCCTTTTCCGCGCAAAACGGAGGCATACACCATTGATGTTGCCATGACTGCAGATCGCGCCTGGCGTATCGGGATGCGTCGGTTAATGAAATATCTCCACCAACGCCGAACGTATACGGCTACGACTTCGATGCTGGGATGGTGTCATGACTTCGGTGATCACATCATTTTGTCCGACGACATTCGAACCGGGAAAACCCAAAGTTGCCTGATTGACGCGATGATTTACGACTTCCAGGAAATCACGCTGCACGTCACGGAGCCACTGGACTGGAGCTACGCGAATCCTCGCTGCTGGATACAGTTTCAGGACGGTCGACCATCATCGCGAATGCTCACGCCGCAACGGGTAGATGATTTCACGCTGACGGTGCCGTACAACGACGACCTGCATCCCGGCGACTGGATTATGGACGACCCAGAAATTGATCTGCCGAAGTTATTGTTCTGCGACAGTGAAAAGGGGGCGCGGCATGGGATAGTCCAGGAGGTTGCCCCATCAGGTGACAGCAACTGTCAGATTACTGCACCTGAATATAAAGAAATTTACTACCTGTACGACGACGCCACATACCCCGGCGACGCTGCTTAATACCAAAAAATCCCTTTCAACTTTTCTTTCGCTCAAACCCTCGTTTGGGCGAAGCCTCTTTTGGAGCAAAAAACATGGCCTTTAACCCGGAGCTGGGGAGCACGTCTCCCGCTGTGTTGCTCGATAACGCCGAGCGCCTGGATAAGCTGGTCAATGGGCCCGAGCTGACTGAGCCGGATCGCGCTGGCGTTGAGCTGGATACCTGGCGCGGAATGATGGCGAAAAATGATCAGGTTACTGAAGACGCCCGCAAAAGTATTACTGCGCTGGGATTACCCTATTCGACACTATCGGAAGCACAGGCAGCCGTGAACAATGGTCAGATACCGGTGGACTCAGTTTGCTATGTCCGCAGCACTGACGACGCAGTAGCAATTGAGTATTTAAACGAAGCCGGAACACTGGTACCCACCGGGAATGTGTTGCCCTCAGAAGAAACCATCGACAAAAAGCTCAATCAGCGACTCGTCCCGGGTCAATACCTGCCGACATGGTTTCCTGTTTTTTTCGATAGAAACAGAAATGTTTACGCGTGGTTTGATGGTGGACGTTGGGACGTTGCTGATTTTGGCGCTAATGCACGAACAATCATTGAATCAGTACCTAACGCCTGGGCACAAAAATTTCTCCCCCAGGGAGACTACTCTCCAAATTACTTTCCGTTTGTTCACGACAGAAATGGAAATGTTTATGCATGGTTCCATAACGGCATGTATGACGGTTATGGATTTGGGCCAAATATCGAACAGTATATCTTAAATCTTGTCGGTGGGGCTTCTGCAAAATCAGACAGTTCATTTATTGAAGGAGACCAGTATAAGTTCAACTTTAAAAAAGGTCGTGTTTTCAGTGGGCAGGCAGCGAGTGTTAACACTGCATTTTTTGGTGACTCATGGAACGAAAAAAACACGATTCCACAATCATTAATTAATGTTCTGGGAGGAATATTTAAAGACCCGGCCTGGATAAGTTGCTCTAACCGCGCTGATGGTGTCATGGCTGGCATATCGCCTGTCGTTGCAACAAACTTTACGAAATATGATGGAGGGAGTAATAACACGAACCCGCCACCGTACGGATGCGGACCTGATGGGAATGGATATTACAATACTAATACTGTTGGGTCTCTGGCCTGGACGGGTATTACAGCAACCGATCTTTCAGTTTTCTATTATGATGGTTCCGGTTCGTTTACCATCACAATTGATGGCGGCACACCTGTAACAGTCAATGGTGCGAACACCGGAGCAGCTAAAAAGCACGATATCAGTGGGCTATCCGCAACAGCCCATAGCGTAACGATTCAGAGCCTGGGAAGTGGGGTTGTTTCCATTTTGGGGATGTATGGAAAGAACAGCGCTGTGCGTTCCGGCGTAACCGTTTCAAGGATGGGGAATGGCGGGGCTATAGGAAGCGATTTCTTTAATTTTTCTGAGTGGATCAAACCTGTTGCTCAGTATCTCGATATTGATTTGTTGTTCGTCATCCTGGGTACAAACGATTTCAGGTTAAGCAAGGGGACAACGCAATATAAAAATGGTCTGGTGGAAATAATTACAAAGTTTCGGGAAGCTACGCCCGGTATCTGTATTTGCCTGGTGTCACCGGGTCGCTGTAATGCAACTGGTACTCCAGCTCTGTCAGAGTACGATGCTGTCATGCGTGAACTGGCTGTTGAATATAACGTCAACTTCATTAGTGGATATCAGCTATTCCCGAAAACGTACGATAACAGCAATGGGGCCTGGGAGGATGGTTTACACCTGAGCTCTCTTGGCGCATATATATTGACAAATAAAATCAAAAAAGAATTTTTTCAGGAGTAATTATGCCTATTACAGCCATTTTACTTGATATGAACGGTCCCGTCATACCGGGGATGAAAACCCTTGATGACTTTACTATTTCAAACTGGTTCGTCGGGCTCCCGGATGTCAGTGCAACACCGCTCGCGGGTTATTATTTTGGAGAGCCAGCGCCAGATATCACTTATAACTCCTATAACAAAAACGCTCCGGCCGTCATCCATGGTTCTCTGAATAATGCTGACGGTTATATCTCTGTTAACAATACTGATTATCTGGATACAACCCAGAAAGCACCTCTGACGCTGACAATCTGTGGTGTGGCTAAACGGAATGCCGGCGGGGCCTCGCTGAATGCCCATATGATCGCAGATTTTTCAGGAAGCGGTTCAGTAGCGAGTGGCTTTTCAATTGGCTTCACGAACGTGAGCGGAAATCTCTTTTGTGTAGGCCAGAATAATGGCCAGTCCTCCGCAGGGTATGCCTATGCAGCATTCCCGGCATCAATTGCCGTAGGTGATCTGTTCGCGTTTGCTGCCTCGATAACCCAGGGGACAGTAACCGTTGATATTTACAACCCGCAGACCGGGGCACTGATATCATCATCAGCTGCTTTCCCTGGTACCCGAGTGGCCGGAACAAATAATGTCCTGCTGGGAAGGAAAACTGATAACAACAACGAAACAACGACTAAGTATATCAAGTCGGTTTTGTTGATGGAGGGCGTGCTTACTTCAGCAGAGAAGGTTTCTGTTTCACAGTTCTTATTATCTATGGATTAAAAAACTCCCCCGGAGGCACACCGGAGGAGTTCAGCATGTTTAAGGCAGCAACGTTAGACTGGTGGCTAGCCAACCAGTTTCTGAAGAGCAGTAAGTCGGTCTGCTACCAGAGAAGAAATTCGTACAGGCCCCGCGTCCGCATTGAGGTGGATGCGGGACGGATTTGTATCCCCCTCGGTTAACAAAAAACTGGTGCTATTGAATTTTGTCCAGCCACAGTCAGCGTTAAGGTCTATTAGGGGGAATCCATATCGCAATGCCACGGCGCGTATCGCCGCCGCATAGTCAGAAACCCGCCCATACTGATTCGTCTCCCCATCAACCCACGCCCCCGTCCTTCCTGAATCATAGTCGCCGTTGAACGGCGTGGCCCACAGGATAGGTTTTGTTGGGGCCCGCGCCCGCAGTTTCTGAGCGATGATGTTCAGCGCGCCGTAAAGGGTTGTATTCACTGAGTCGGTGATACTTCCAATTGGAATATTTTGCGCCCAGTCGTTTGTTGCCCACGGACCGCAAATCCACGCCGCCGCCGATGTATCCAGAGCATTAATTCGCACATCGTCGCACATGCTGATTTGCGTTGAGGAGCTATCCGGTTTGGCTATTTTCGAACCACCGACCCCGTGATTCAGAAAAGTGCAGCCCAGTTCTGCCGCGACAAGAGGTTGCCATTTGTTATAGGCAACGTTGCTGTCACCCATCACATCGATGACTTTTCCAGACCACGGACTGACCGTGCTACCACCGGGAACAACAACATATTTTTTGGCAATAATGGGGACGGCGATACGGGTGGTGATCCCAATACTCGCGGTGCCGGAAGGTGGTGTGAGCTCGTAATCGGTGTAGTCCACCGATTCTGTCGTACCATTACCCTCAGTACCGATAACCGTCCCGGCGCTGTTCATATACACCGCCAGTGAAACCCCGCTGCCGTTCACGCGGGCCGTGACTTTCCAGCGATCCCCAGTCGTATAACTGAACACGGAACAATCAAACGCACTGTTCGCCACCACCGCACCATTCGCACGGTTGATGTAGGCGCCTGACGTAATCGTTACATCCTGTTTAACGAAGTCGTAAACTAGCGAGTCTTCAATCTTCTGTACACGCACATCAAGAGAATCGATGTTGGCCAGCACAGTAGCAGTCTCGACGACGGCCAGTTTTTTAACAGACATCTCAGCCGAATTACGGCCCGTGATGCCGATCTGTATAGTCCCGGCAGGAACGTTCAGGCGATAGTTTGTATACTGCTGTGGTGTCGTTGTTCCGCGCCCTTCGACCCCGAGCACTGTGCCTGCCGCATTCATATACACAGCCAGAGCTGTGGCCGATCCAGTAACGAGAGCAGTAACCAGCCAACCGTCCCCGTCACTGTGAGGAATTAAGGTACAGTTCAGTGCGGTATTATCCGTCACAACCCCGGTATTGGGGTTGATAAACTTCCCGGTTTGCCAGGTCGCCGCGTAGGTGTAACCAACAGAAATAGCCCCCTGCAGCGCATCGACGCGTGATGTTAACCCCGAAATACCGGATGATATGACGGCTGACAGATAGGTTTTATCCGGCGTGGCGCGAACAAAATCAGGCTGAATAGCCCCCAACGCAGCAGCATAAGCACCGACCTTAAATATCCCTGCCGTAGTATTTTCAACCCGGATCCTGACGTAGGATGCGCCGGATGGAATGACATCGGTGATAACCGGAATGTTTATACCCGTAACCAGAGCAAGCTGCGATTTAGTAGAAATAACTGCACCAGAGGATGACATCCAGAAAATATGAAATTTTGCACCTGCATCCTGAAACCACGCCAGTACGGAAAAGGTTAGCTGGTCACCAACTCTTACCGGCAGACGAGTGAGGTCGTAATATTTATCTGCTGACCATATACCAGAATACTGAGCTACAGGAGTAGATAGCGGAATATTGGCGTCAGAAGTACTGAATGTAAGCGCGGCCCCCCGGTACCAGTCCCATGCACCGAATTTCGAATCAATAGCTGAATACTCATTGAACGCATCAAACAGGATATTGGCTCTACGTAGTGAAGAATAAGCTGGCATTTTCCGACCTGTTGCCGCCAACGCACCGACTACATTCATGACCTCTACAGCCAACACGCTATCGTCCGGGCTGCGGTAATACGTCGTAGAGCCCACCGGGATATTCGCGATGTCCGCCTGCGCCGCCGCAAGTGTCATGTACTGCTTACTGAGAGGGATGATGTTCTGCCGGATTTCATCATTCTTCGCCATCATCTGGCGCCAGGTATCGAGTGGTTTCCCTCCGCGGTCATCGACCGTATCCTCTGGCCCGTTCACCAGCCGATCGGCCCGTTTAACGTTATCCAGGAAAATTTCAGGCGTCGTCGTTCCCAAAGGCGGATTCAGTTCATCTGCTGCCATGGTTTTTGCTCCAAAAAGAGGCTTCGCCCAAACGAGGGTTTGAGCGAAAGGCCGCGGCTTTTTACAATCAGCTATTTCAAGGAGTTAGATAGTGCTGATTGGTTATGCGAGGGTATCAACCGGGGATCAAAACCTCGATTTACAGAAAAACGCGCTGATCCGCGCAGAATGTGAGCTGGTTTTTGAGGATATGGCCAGCGGGAAAAATTCCCGGCGGCCAGGGTTAAAGCGCGCCTTGCGGCGGCTGCGACCTGGTGATGTGCTGGTGGTCTGGAAACTTGACCGGCTGGGCCGCAGCGTGCGCGATCTAATTACGCTCGTGTCGGAGCTGCAGGCGCGCGGGGTGAATTTCCGCAGCCTGACCGACTCGATCGACACTTCGACGCCGGCCGGCCGCTTTTTCTTCCACGTCATGAGCGCCCTGGCAGAGATGGAACGTGAGCTGATCGTCGAGCGTACCCGTGCTGGGTTAGCCGCAGCGAGGGAGCAGGGGAGAGTCGGCGGCCGCCGCCGGGTAATGACTGAAGTAGTGGTGGAGCGGTGCCGCAGAATGCTGGAGAACGGCGCTACCCGGCACCAGATCGCAGATGTGATAGGGGTGGGAGTGAAGACTATTTACAAATATTTGCCAGTACAATACGGCGATAAAAAATCCCCTTGAGCAGGCACACTCAAGGGGAAAATACTAAATAACATCATTGCTGTGTGCGTCTTCGCACACGCCTATCTTCTAAGAAGGCGCCAAAAGCTTCCAGATATTTCTGGTCTGAGTTGTTACATCATGGAGGCGGTGTCGATGTGATAGGTTAAGAGCGAAGACGGTCTGTAAGTACCTTCCGAAGTCGAGGAACAAGGATCATGAATTTGAGTCTATACCATCCCAATTCATACATTCTTTGTAAGTCTTTGAAATATTGAGCAGAGTATTCTGTTCGAAATGAACCATATGGAATAGCCAAAGGCTAAAATGCCCAGCGTAAAAACAACAATCAGCAAGTCCGTCTGTGACATCTTATATCCATTTTGCAGTAGCAGCTTTTGAGAAAAGATAGTTCAAAGCTGGCACATAGACAACATAATCACTAAGTGAAACCAATATCGGGGGCTCAAAGGTGACTGGTTTCCCCCCTCTGTGTTCCTTATTGATAGTTAAAACCTCTATTGATCAGATTAGCGAATAAAACTACTGTATATAAAAACAGTATTTTGTGAGCGAGTTTATTATGCAGTTCTACACGCCCGTTGAGTTACGCCGGATCATGCTGCTCCCGTTGTATAGTGACCTTGTGCAGTGCGGCTTTCCTAGTCCAGCGCAGGATTATGTTGAGCAACGTATTGATCTGAACGAGTTGCTCGTTAACCACCCAAGTGCGACGTATTTTGTCAAAGCCGCCGGCGACAGCATGAAAGACGCAGGCATAGGGGAAGGTGATCTTCTGGTCGTGGATAGCTCAAGAACAGCAGTTCATGGCGATATCGTTATTGCTGCTGTGGATGGGGAATTCACCGTTAAGAAGCTGCAACTCCATCCGCGAGTTCAGCTTAACCCAATGAACCCTGCATATTCGCCGATAGTCGTTGGTAGCGAGGATACTCTCGATGTGTTCGGGGTCGTAACTTACATCATCAAATCGGCTGGCTGAGATGTTTGCACTTTGCGATGTGAACTCATTTTACGCATCGTGCGAGACCGTATTTCGTCCTGACCTGAAAGGGCGTCCGGTGGTCGTTCTGTCAAACAACGACGGCTGTGTGATCGCCCGCTCGCCAGAAGCGAAGCCCTTCGTCAAAATGGGTGAGCCTTATTTCAAGCAAAAGGACATGTTTCGCCGGCACGGTATTATCGCGTTTAGCAGCAACTATGAGCTTTATGCCGATATGTCCAACCGAGTGATGACAACGCTGGAGGAACTCTCTCCACGCTGCGAAATTTACAGTATTGATGAGGCATTTTGCGATCTGACTGGTGTTCGTAACTGTCGCGACCTTACCGACTTTGGCAGAAAAATTCGCGAGACGGTTCTGCGCAGGACGCACCTCACGATCGGCGTCGGCATAGCCCAGACTAAAACCCTGGCGAAGCTGGCCAATCACGCCGCGAAACAGTGGCAGCGACAGACCGGAGGAGTGGTGGATCTGTCTAATCTGGAAAGGCAGAGGAAGTTGATGGCTTTGCTTCCGGTGGATGAGGTCTGGGGAGTCGGGCGCCGCATAAGTAAAAAACTGGAGGCCATGGGGATTAAAACTGTGCTGCAGCTGGCGGATACCGATATCCGTTTTATCCGGAAGCATTTTAATGTTGTGTTGGAAAGAACCGTGCGGGAATTGCGCGGGGAGCCTTGCCTTGGTCTGGAGGAGTTCGCGCCGGTAAAGCAGGAGATTGTCTGTAGTCGCAGCTTTGGGCAGCGGATTTCCACCTACGAAGAGATGCGCCAGGCGATATGCTTATACGCATCCCGTGCCGCGGAGAAACTCCGTGGCGAGCATCAGTATTGTCGGTTCATCTCAGCGTTCGTTAAAACCAGCCCCTTTGCGTCGAATGAACCGTACTACGGGAACAGCGCATCAGTAAAGCTGCTAACTCCAACCCAAGACAGCAGGGACATCATCACCGCGGCGACGAAATGCCTCGATGCAATCTGGCGAGACGGGCATCGCTATCAGAAAGCAGGCGTTATGCTCGGGGATTTCTACAGCCAGGGCGTCGCGCAACTCAACCTCTTCGATGATAACGCACCACGGAAGAACAGTGAAAAGCTAATGGAAGTTCTCGATCATCTCAATGCGAAGGATGGAAGGGGTACGCTGTATTTTGCAGGTCAGGGTATCCAGACTGCCTGGCAGATGAAGCGTGAAATGCTTTCTCCTAGATATACAACTCGATTTTCAGACCTTCTATGTGTAAGATAAATATTTTATGTTTATTTAAACTTCGTCTGAAAAGGATTCAATATGTCATTGAAGCCAAAAAATTTATATAAATACCTTGCGTTTAATGAAAATACATTAAAACTATTGTGTACGTTACAAGTATATTATTCTGATCCTGCCTTTTTTAATGACCCATTGGATTGCCAACCTATAGTACGTAATGATTTAACTTTGCACGAACTCAAAGAGATTTTCATACAGATAATGCTAAAGAAATCTGAAAAACAGTTCTCGCAGAGTTTGAAAAACTTAAGGTTTTCAGGTGAAAAAACAAATGAGAGAGCGTTTAAACTCGCAGAGAGTGAGGTTAAAGGGATTATTAACTCTTTAGAATATCAATCTACTGATCCAATGATTAAAAATCAGAATGGTTATCTTGAGTTAAATTACGTATCGGCCATTCAGAAAGAAATAGTAAATTCCTTTAAAACCGGAGTGCTGTGCCTGAGTTCAAAATTTGACAGTCCTTTAATGTGGTCACATTACGCTTCCCAACATCGTGGAATATGCATTGAGTATGATATGACGGATGTCAAAGATGATAAGGTCCATAAAGTGGTTTACGGAGGTTCAAGATTGATAGTTACAAGTGAAATAAATGAATGGTTATATAACCCTTCAAATTCTAGCAGATTAAAGCAGGTATGCTTGTTAACAAAGTCTGAAGAATGGCGCTATGAGTCAGAGTGGAGGATTTTTAGTCGAGTTGGATTAGGCGATTCAATACCTCCAGTAAAATCGATAATATTTGGTTTGAAATGTGATGATGTAACCATTTATACAGTTATGAAAGCGATGATGACCGAAGGCCGAGATTTAAAATTTTGGAAAATTGTTAACCGAGGTGATAAGTTTTCCCTCAAAAGAGAAAGGATTTACCCTGACGACTATTATGCAACTTTGCCTTGTATAATTTCATCAAGTCAAATAGATTTTATGCTTGATGATGAATAAAAAATGGATTTTTAATGTGGTTTAATTAAATCGGAACTTTGATTTTTTACATTACTGACGGCGCGCGTAACGGATGCCGAAGGGAAAATCACCGCTCAGGCGCAGCAGCAGACGGCACTGGCCACGAAAGTGGATAACGCCAACTCCCGCGTCGATAACATGGCGATGACGCTGAGCGACAGCCAGAGCACACAGGCCAGCCTGAATACCTCGCTTCAGTCGCAGATTGACGCGCAGGCGGCCGCCAACATCAAAAACCAGACGACGCTGGATAACACGATTAAATCGGTGGCCAGTATCACCAGTACCCAGCAGACGCATGCAACGGCACTGGAGGCGCTGGCAACGCAGCAGACGACCCTGACATCCAGTGTCGGGGATCTCAGCGCTTCCGTTCAAAACACCGCTAAAACCGTGGCGGATGTGAATGGTACGGTGAGTTCGCTGTGGTCGATGGAGGTTGAGACGGTTAACGGGAAGAATGTTGGCGCGGGGATTACGCTGGGCAGCAATGGTGAAACGAGCGACATGATCCTCTACGCCGACCGCTTCTCGCTGTTTAACCGTAACAATGCGACGGCAGTGCCGGTGATGATTGCCGAAGGCAATGAACTGTATATCGATACGGCACGTATCAAAAACAGTTCCCTGACCTCAACCAAAATCGCGGACGGTTCCATCACGAACGCAAAGATCGGCAACGAGATCCGCTCGAATAACTTTGTTGACGGGTCGCAAGGCTGGCGTATCGCCAAGGATGGCTCTTCACAGTTCAATAACGTGATCGTTCGTGGCAGGGTCGAAGCGAATAGCGGCGTGTTCCATGGCACTGTTCAGGCGGATGCGTTCATCGGTGACATTGCGGTGGCAAAAGGTTACGACAGCCTGACCTTCCGCCGCAACCAGACGGTACAGCGGAACGGTGCGTATCAGAACAGGGGGTATAGCATGACAGTGGTTCTGGCCTGCACCCTGGTGTGCCGTCCCTATGGGACGGGCAGTGGCCTGGGGTATACCTCTGATATTACGTTCAACATTGGCGGGCAGGAGGTAACCCGCCGTATCTTCGTCGATGCCGGTAATATCACAGCAGGCACCACGGCCTTTGAAATGCGGTTTGCCGCGCGCCTGGATGCTGACTACAACAATGTCGGCTTCTTTATCAAGGCTACAGGTCGAAATGCCGCGATTGATTACACCTGCACAGTCGAGAACATCACCGCAACCGCCTTCCGAACGGACAGCAGTTCATTTAGCTAACAGAGGCCCCGCCAGGGGCCTTTTCTTTTTCCAGGGAAAACCATCCAGGAGGAACTTTATTATGGCGATGTATGAAGTCGGCACCGTCACGGGTGCAGCGTCGCAGGCACGGGTGACAGGTGCGACAACAAAATGGTCACAGGAGGCGCTGGGGATACTGCCCGGGTCGATTCTGGTGGTCTACCGCAGCGGTAGTGCTGACCTGTATGCGATCAAATCTGTGGACAGCGACACGCAACTGACGCTGACCCGGAATATCACCACCGCATTTTCCGGTACCAGTTACGGCATTATTACCGCTGAAACCGCCAGCACCTCGTCGTTTGCTAACCAGCTGGCCAGCGCATTTGCATTCTGGCGTAGTGTGGTGGAGGGCTAGTCGATGGCCCTGACCGGCAGCGGCAATATCACCCTGACTGACCCGATCACCGGAAACCAGGTGACCGTGCCGGCAATAGCCGGGATGGCGAAGGCATCGGATCTTAACGCGCTGGCAAAACTCACCGGAGGAAACAAACTCGACGGCTCGCAGGTTATAACCAGCGATAATGCCGGTTTTATTCTCGGTAAGAACTCAGATCTGGCTCTGCTCAAAAAACAGGGGCAAGGCGGGACAATTGCCGTTGGCTCGGGAACACCGTTCAGGGTTCAGCGTTCAAGAGCGACCACTGTGTCACCGTCAGATACCTTTGATGACATCCTCGTTATTGGGACCGATAACCAGACGACTTTGCCCGGTGGGTTATCAGCTGGCGGCAACATCGATAACACGTCAAAGGGGAAGGTTCTGACGCAGGCGATCGAGCTGTCAATGAGCACGCCTTACATTGACTTCCACTACAACGGCAGCAGTGCGGATTATACCGCTCGCCTTATCCACGACAGGCAGAACCGCCTGAACGCGCAGGTACAAAGTTTTTGGGTAACGGACGGGAGGATCACAGCATCATCGAACATGCCAGCCAACCCAGCCATCGGAACGCAACTGACCTCCAGTCCGGTACGCTCATTGATGGCCGGGCGCGGGGCCTATGGTGACGTGGACGGCGCTTACGTGCAGATGTACATGGAAGAGCAGGTCGGGACTGAGCACCGGCTTGTGCTTTACGCTGATGGCTTCGGGCGGACGGACGCATGGATCTTTCGCGCTGGCGGCACGATCTCCACCGGTAAGGGTGACGTCCTGACCACTGGCTCAGATGTACGGCTGAAAGATGCATTCACGGCACCACGGGAAGGGGCTTCCAGGCGCATTAATGCGCTCGGGGTATGCGAGTTCAATATGAAAGGCGAAACGCGCCGGAGGCGCGGTTTTATCGCTCAGCAGGCTGAAAAGCTGACGAACTGTATACTTTTCTCGGCATCGAGCAGGAGATTGATGGCGAAAAACTCAGGGTGATGAATGTGGATTACACGGCGATCATCGCCGATTTGGTTATAGTTGTGCAGGATTTGATTAGGCGAGTTGACGAACTAGAAAGTTGAGGAGCATAAAAAATCCCCCGGAGGCACTTGCCGGGGGCAACTGAAACGACATTAATTGCTGTGTACATCACAGAATAATTTGCAGTAAACGATAAGTAAGTTCAAGTAAAGTTTTACTGGTCAGATGTTGTGTTATTTTTTAATGACCTACCAAAATTAATAATGTAGTAGTGCTAAATTCCAATGGAAATTTATTTTTAAGAATATAATCCTAAAGCATTACTATGCATCAGATATAAATCGTGAGGATAGATTCAAAAAAATGGATGCCAAATGTTATTATTGATACGTTTATCATTAATTGAAGTGCAATCTTGTAATTTTCACATCCGTGTTATAACTTTGTAATGCAGGGCGGTTTTATCTTGTTATTTAGTGGGTTAAAGTGATGGCGGCTCTTAGTGATTTATAATAGGCTTTCTATGTTAACAAATTTCCCGGATGAAAAATACATATCTGATAGAAATTCATCGTTCATTAAGCGAGTATATTTTTTACGTCAGATTGGTGTCGTTCTTTGCTTTCTTCCTATATATTCAGTCCTCCAGGAACAGTCACATCAAAAAATAACAATAGCCTTGTTAATTCTGAATGCACTAATCTGGCCATCGGTTGCTTATCTTGCAAGCATGGTGTCGAAGGATATGCTGAGTACTGAAAAAAAGAATATGATACTTGATTCATTCTGGGCTGGGATCTGGATAGCTGTAATGCAAGTTAGTCCAATTCCATCATTATTCATAATCTCAGTTCAAATAGCTGATCGCTATGCTGCTGGTGGATGGAAAATTTTAAAACCAGCATTAATATGGATGATGATTAGTTTCCTGACAGTTTGGTTAGCAAATGATTTCAGATATACTATAGAATTCAGTACCCGAACAGTATTGCTTTCTTTACCCTTGGCGACCTGTTATCCCATAGTACTGAGTATTGTTTCAAGGCACTTATCTATAAAGTTGAGGAAAAGAAGGGAGTTACTGGAAAAACAGGCTCTGATGGATCCTGGCTTAGATCTACCAAATCGCCGTTTTTTTGAGCAAAAAATGGAAAGTGCTTTTCGTGCAACGCGTAAAAAGAGAATTCATTCTTATCTTATGCTCATTGATGTTGATAATTTTAAAAAAATTAATGATACCTATGGCCATGAAGTAGGTGATGCGGTGTTATCTCGTATATCAACAATATTACGAGAGTGTGCTGGCGACAAGGACGTACCAGCAAGATTTGGTGGCGATGAGTTGGCTATTATTGTTAATAATAGTAATAGCAAGCTTGTTATAGCTATGGTTCATATAATTCAGAAAAAAATTAAAGATCTTTCATTACCTTCTCACAACGATATTTACTGTACTGTCAGTATCGGTATTTCTTGTGCAGAAAATAAAGAATCAATCATCGAGTGGATCAAAGAGGCTGATGAAATGCTATATGAAGTTAAACGTAACGGGAAGAATGGATATTGCATGCCGAATAATTGAAGATGAAATGATTTCTTTTCTCATGATTTTATACATATAAATTTTTAAGATAGTTTATTATCGGCATTGCCAATACGGATAAATTTCCTCGGAACCACAGACCCCTCTCAACTAGCGTTTGATACATGCCACTAAAGTATTGTCATTCCATAACAATATGATTTTATTCAAATTTATATTGAAATCATGTTTCTTTTTTTTCCCATTTAAATCATTTGATTTGAATAATCGATCAATTTAAGAAATGTGATAGGTTTCGCCTATTGTTCGATCGTTATCGATCATTTTAAACTATTTTCCTTTGATTTCTAAATATGACACGATTAGGATTATTCCTAGTTCCGGTGTTTTTTTTAATGATAAAGAACAGTATGGAAATAGATTCCTGTAGATTTGTTTTAGAACCATCTTTCAAAAAAGATGGCTCTATTCATTCTTGGGAAATTCTCACGAAAAATGTTAAAAAAAAGGACTGCAATGATTACCTTGCTAATGAAAGTGGTTTTTGTTTCACTTCATTAAGCGATAAAGAAAAAATCGATGTGTTTAAGAAACAGATATTGACAATTGAAAAGCTTGATTCATCAGAATTGAAGTTCAAGCCAGTTTCGTTGAATGTTGACAGTCTTATTAGCGATTGTATTTTGAACGATAAATATATTGGTGATTACTTAAAAAACCAAAAAAACATTGCTTTTGAGATTAACGAGCATTTTCATGAATTCAATACTAAATGCTGTATGGTTGACTTAAAGTGTCTTTCAAAATTGTGTCCAGTATGGCTGGATGATTTTGGGAGTGGCTTAACAAGCTTAACAGTTATAGATATGTTTGATTTTGAATGTATAAAAATTGATAAAGATTACTTCTGGGAAATACAGAGTGAGAGCGAATTCTTTAAAATAATAAATAAAATAAAATCATACTGCAATTTCGTGATTGTTGAGGGAGTTGAGACAATAGAACAAAAAAATAAAGTACATTCTGTTGTTGATTGCGCTTGCCAGGGAAGGTTGTGGATGAGTGATTACTATTATGTTGAGATTTAAAATAAATGACAACAAAAGATGATAAATGTCCATTTTGTGGTGCAATTTTAATTAATGAGGACCACTGCCACAGTTGCCATGCATTTAAGATTAAAGGTTATGTATCAAGAGACGCACGCAAGACAATTAATTTGATATCTATCTGCACATCTTTACTGGTAGCGCTCTTTGGGATCTTGGTTGTGTTTCTGGTGTCTTCCGGCATCGGGACATATATTGCTATCATAGCGTTTTCTCTTATTTTATATTTTATTATGAAAAGGATTCTGCATATAAAAGAAGAAAAAAAAGGGAAGATGGTTTGGAAAAGAGCAATCATTACATGGTAGGTAGTAATTAAATAATATAATGGCGCTGCTGGTTCCAATGCAAGCCTCGGATTCCGAGGCTTTTTTATTTTCTTTTCAAATCATGAGTTATAACACCGGAAATATTTAACCCGACTCACAGGGAGTGAGTATTATTGGCTAATAATTCACTATCCAGATGAGCAGAAAGACTCAAAGCCGGTTATCAAAACTGAAAATATACTAATGAATTTCAATAGGTTAGGGCTTAGACTAAAAACATTAACCACGTATCAAAAATACCTATTTTTCTTTTTAAATCAATAAGTAATGATGTTATTAGTTAACTACTGCTGCGCCACATGCAGTGGTTCGAAGCCGCAGACCTGATCGTTAAAGGCATGGAAGGCGCTATCGCCGCCAAGACCGTGACCTATGACTTCGAACGTCTGATGGAAGGCGCTAAACTGCTGAAATGTAGCGAGTTTGGCGACGCGATTATCGCGAACATGTAATCCCGTTGGTGGATTAAGTAAAAGCGGGAGCCGATGGGCTCCCGTTTTTTTTCGCCTTCAGACAATTAATCTGCCGGACGCTTGAAGCATTAGGCGATGGCGAATGTCCCGCAGCGCAACGTTCAACAAAGCTATATACCTCATGACAGGGAGAGATCCATTTGCCGTAAGATCTCGCATGAAAACGGATTGCACGCCAGGCGTCATACTGATGGCCCGACCGGCTTAAACCGGGGCCGTTCGGCGAAAATGTGCTGTAGCCTAAACTCAGGCTATCCGCTCACTTTCAGATTAAACAGCCGGGACAGCGCCGCTTTGCCGCTATCCGTCACTTGTACTTCCCGATATCCCGGCGCGCGCGTTATCCATCCTTTTTGCAGGAACAGCGTCATTAGCGCCGAGCCGGCGCTGCCTCCCAGATGAAAACGTCTTTCGCTCCAGTCGAGACAGGGGCAGCAGGGCTTACGCCGTGGGCGGGCGTTCAGTACTGCGCCAAGGCGTTCAAGCTGGGTTTTACCGGCTGACGTCAGGGCCAGGCCATCTGCCGCCAGCCATTTTTCCCTCAGCATAAATTCATAAATATTGACCGCCAGCTCGCCCGCCAGATGATCGTAGCAGGTCCGGGCGTAGCGAAGATTAACCGGCGTGCTGGGGAGAAGCGTCTTATGCGCTTGCATAGAGACGCCCATCAGGTTTTCCAGCAGCCCGGCAATATGCGAGCCCGCCAGGCGGTAATAGCGGTGGCGCCCCTGCGCGAGACACACCACCAGTCCGTTGCTGAGCAGCCGGGCAAGATGGCCGCTGGTGGTGGAGGCGGACACCTCGGCGACCGTACTGAGTTCGGTTGCCGTCCATGCGCGCCCGTCCATCAGCGCGCAGAGAATACTGACCCTTGACGAGTCAGAGAGGGCGGAGGCCACCATCGCCATAGCGGTTTCCAGCGCCTCCTCTGGCTCACTGTCTTGCTGCGGTTTCAGGAGATTCATTCAGAAAGTATGGCCCATTTTTTGGTCACTTCCGCTGCCCGGGCGTCATCATCGGTAAGGAGAATGAGCCGGTTACGGTGGTCGCTGTACTGTACCAGAATATTAATACCATTATGGGCCAGGGTGTCCGCGATGTCTCCCAGTTCCCCAGGACGTTCCTGAGGTAACTTTCGTATCAGAGGACGGCATACATTGCTGACCGTAAAGCCGGCCTCGGTCAGCACCCTGCGGGCTTTCTCACCGTCTTCCACCAGAAAATGCGCATGTCCTGCATCAGGCGTGGTGAATACGCCGCCGCCTTCGAGCCCCACGCCGTTGTTACCCAGCGCCATACCCATTGCGCCAAGCGAGCCCGGCGAGTTGCTGAGAATCACGTGAATGTCATACATCTGACTGTGCTCCCCGATCCGATGCGTAATCCCGGAACACGCGGGCTACGCGTATTCTGTAATATGAAAAAATCGATGCTTTGCCTTCGCGCTGGGCAGCCAGATGCCGCTCATTTTGCTGCCAGTTGGCCACCGAGGCTTCATCTTCCCACCAGGATAACGAGAGTATTTTGCCGGGCGTACTCAGGCTCTGAAAGCGCTCGATGGCAATAAACCCCGGCGTGTCTGATAGCAAAGGCGTCAGCCCGGCCGCCAGCTGAAGATATCTTTCCTGTGCTTGTGGTAAGGCGTCGGCCTCAAAAAGTACCGCAATCATAAGTCTGCTCCATGGTGAATTTCCCTGCAGTCTACTGACGGCCAGAGCAGGAAGCTTCGGTATGCAGCGAAATATGCCAGGCAGGAGATCAACGATTGCAACGGAAATGCTCCCTGGCGTTATTGCGATGGTGAATAAAAAAGAACGCCAGCCATGCGATACGGCAGCCTGAGCGCACAGGGCTGGCTGAGTTTTAGTGAAATCGCGATGTGGGGGGATAAACCCTGACGGCTGCGGCTATCGATGAAAGCGATCGCCGACGGGCAGTACGGGCGGGAAAGCCGTTTTACTGACATGCAGAATATGAACCCGGAAACGCTCGCCCGGACTAGCGAAGCGCCGCCGGGCGATAATCGAAAGAGCACGTTGTCCGCCACCGGTCACGTCTTCAGGCTCCGCGCTCTCCTCGGGCGTGGATTTTTACCTTAGCCGGGAGACCTGCGTCTCGCCTACTGTGCATGGCGGCGCAGGGTGGAGGCGGGGTGGCGCCGCAGCGCCTCTTCGGGACGCACAGGGCGCCGCACCAGTTCGCCGCCGCAGTTCGGGCAATGTCCGTTCAGTCGCGTCGTCATGCAGTCCCGGCAAAAGGTGCACTCGAACGAACAGATAAACGCCTCGGGTGAGTCTGGCGGCAGATCTTTATCACAGCATTCGCAATTCGGACGTAACTCGAGCATCAACTTCTCCTCTGGTGAACGGCTATATCAGCGACGGCGGGCCAAAGCACGCTATGTTTATATCATGCCGCGATCGGTCCGCCGAGAATTTCCTTGCGCGGTAATCGCCTTGTCAGAGGGTCGCCTTCCCGGGCTGCATTCCCGGTACGAGGATCACTTTGCGGCACGCCTCTTCACGTTTCTCAAAGATCTGATAGCCACGCGCGGCCTCCTCCAGCGGCATATGGCGAGTGACAATCTCCTCCGGGGTAAGCAGCCCTTGCTCAATAAGCGCCAGCAGATCCGGCAGCCAGGCGTGGACGTGGGTTTGTCCCATCCTGAAGGTCAGTCCTTTATCAAAGGCATCGCCAAACATAAAGCCGTGGATGAAACCGGCGTAAACCCCGGGTACGCTGACGATGCCGCCGCGGCGCACGGCGGCGATGCACTGGCGCAGGGCTTTTCCGCTGCTCCCCTCGATTTTCAGGGTGCTGAGGACGGTTTCCGTAAGGCTACCTTTCGCCTCGAAGCCCACGGCGTCGATCACCGCGTCGACGCCGCGATGGCCCGGCGTGTTATCGATAATCCACTGCGCAGGATCGTCATGGTGGTCAAAGTTTATCGGGATCGCGCCATAGCGTTGTTGCGCGAAATCGAGTCGGTAATCGTTATGATCGATGATAAATATCTGTTCTGCGCCATTGAGCCTGGCGCAGGAGGCGCAGAGCAGTCCTACCGGGCCGGCGCCAAAAATAGCCACGCTACTGCCGGGTTTGACCTCGGCGTTTTTAACCGCCTGCCAGGCGGTGGGCAGAATATCTGACAGAAACAGCACCTTTTCATCGGGTAAGGTGTCTGGCACTTTAAACGGTCCGGTATTGGCTTTGGGGACCCGTACATATTCCGCCTGGCCGCCCGGGATCCCGCCGTACAAATCGCTATAGCCAAACAGCGCCGCCGGTGGCGAAATGCCTTTTCGATTGAGCGTCGCTCCCTGGCCGCTATTGGTGCTTTCGCAGGCGGCATACTGCTGCAAGCGACAAAAGAAGCAGTCTCCGCAGGCGATGACAAACGGGATAACCACCCGGTCGCCTTTGCGGACCGCGGTGACCTCGGAACCGGCTTCCACCACTTCCCCCATAAATTCATGGCCGAAAATATCACCATGGTGCGTGCCGGGGATCTTTCCGCGGTACAGATGCAGATCGGAACCGCAAATCGCTGTCGCGGTGACGCGCAGAATAATATCGTCCGCTGCCTCAAGAGCCGGGTCAGGCATGGTGTCGACGCTGACATGATGCGGGCCGTGATAAGTGAGTGCTTTCATAGAATATTCTCCTCGAGAGAAAGGTTGACAGCATGCGGTTCTTCGGCCTGGTGAACGGCTGCTATCGTCACCGATAAATCATCGTAAAAAATAAAGCGTAGAGTACTAATAATGGAACTGCGTGATATTCCAGGAGCTGAATATATTCCACGCTTCGCTTATTTCCCGGCTGGTCTGTTCGAGTTATTTGCCTATTGCCCGTATGTGTGCCAGTATTAATCGGGCATGATATTCGCTCCATTTTGTTTGCTAGCCGCTTCCCCAGCGGCTTTTTTTTATCCCTAAAACCAGGAAAAATTCTGAATTTCAGTCTGGCAAAGGGCAATGCTGCCGCTTCGTTATATAACCCAACGGTAGTAATCCTCAGGTATAGATAATTCTTTGCCGCAGAGGTGATCTGCATACATTATTTCCCTGAACACAGTAAGTTAGCGGCAAGGTGCCGTCTGGTTATTTTTCAGGTGTCTTGTAGAATTATTCCGAATTACTGCTAAAAGGTGTCGAAAAAACGGAATAATAATTTGACTAACCAGCATTACCCGCTAGATTTAAATATCGAACGACGAGTGATACGGAATATTTTCGTATCGTACTGACATAACCGATATACATGAGGTGAAATATGGCAGAGCATCGTGGTGGTTCCGGTAATTTTGCTGAAGACCGTGAAAAAGCTTCTGAAGCAGGTCGTAAAGGTGGTCAGCACAGCGGCGGGAACTTTAAAAATGATCCGCAGCGTGCGTCCGAAGCGGGTAAAAAAGGCGGACAGAATAGCCACGGCGGTGGCCGCAAGTCCGATAATTCCTGATTATCCTTTTCCTTGCACCCTGAAGTGAAAGTATCTCCTGCGAGTCTGTCACAGACTCGCAGTTATTTTCTGACTCCAGAAGGTATTTCTATGAATATGAAAAGCATTGAAGATGTATTTATTCACCTGCTCTCAGATACCTACAGCGCAGAGAAACAATTAACCCGCGGGCTGGCTAAACTAGCCAGAGCGGCGTCCAGTGAAAAACTCAGCGCGGCGTTCAATGCTCATCTTGAAGAAACCCAGGGCCAGATCGAACGTATCGACCAGATTATTGAACAGGAATCCAACCTGAAAATCAAACGCATGAAATGCGTGGCCATGGAAGGATTAATCGAAGAAGCTAATGAAGTCGTTGAGAGCACGGAAAAAAATGAGGTACGTGATGCTGCATTAATTGCCGCTGCGCAAAAGGTCGAGCATTACGAAATTGCCAGTTACGGTACTCTGGTCACCCTGGCAGAGCAGTTGGGCTATAAAAAAGCAGCCAAACTGCTTGCCGAAACCCTGGAAGAAGAAAAACAAACCGATGTGAAATTAACCGATCTGGCGGTAGGTAATATTAATAAGAAAGCGGAAAAATAAACTCTCCCTGACACGAGGAAATCACGATGAATCACGTTGAACATTACCATGACTGGCTACGAGATGCGCATGCCATGGAAAAACAGGCAGAGTCCATGCTGGAATCAATGGCTGGCCGTATCGATAATTATCCGGATCTCCGTGCCAGAATCGAACAGCATGTTAACGAGACCAAACGGCAAATTACCGTGCTGGAAGAGATCCTCGACCGCAATGAGATTTCGCGCTCGGTGATTAAAGATTCGATGAGTAAAATGGCGGCTCTCGGCCAGTCCATCGGCGGGATGTTTCCTTCCGATGAAATCGTCAAAGGCTCGATCAGCGGGTACGTTTTCGAGCAGTTTGAAATCGCCTGCTATACCTCTCTGCTGGCGGCCGCTGAAAAAGCGGGCGATACCGCCTCCATCCCAGCCATTGAAGCCATCCTGGCGGAAGAGCGGGAAATGGCCGACTGGCTGATTAAACATATTCCTCAGACCACAGAGCAGTTTCTCCTGCGTTCAGATGCTGACGGCGTAGAAGCGAAAAAATAACCCAGGAGGCAGGCCTATGTTTCGTCATGTGAAACAACTGCAGTATACCGTACGCGTTGCTGAACCGAATCCGGGGCTCGCGAATTTACTGCTCGAACAGTTTGGCGGCCCTCAGGGCGAGCTGGCCGCCGCGTGTCGTTATTTCACCCAGGGATTAAGCGATGACGATCCCGGCCGCAAAGATATGCTGATGGATATCGCGACAGAGGAGTTGAGCCATCTGGAGATCATTGGCACTTTGGTCGGCATGCTGAATAAAGGCGCCAAAGGAGCCCTGGCGGAGGGCACCGAGAGCGAGGCGGAACTCTATCGTTCGCTCACCGCCAACGGCAATGACAGCCATATTACATCCCTGCTGTACGGCGGCGGTACCCCGCTGACCAACTCGGCGGGCGTGCCGTGGACGGCGGCCTACATTGATACTATCGGCGAACCCACCGCCGACCTGCGGTCGAATGTCGCGGCGGAGGCGAGGGCGAAGATCGTCTATGAACGCCTGATCAACGTGACCGACGATCCTGGCGTGAAAGACGCGCTGGCCTTCCTGATGACCCGCGAAGCGGCGCATCAGCTCTCTTTTGAGAAGGCCCTGCAGTCGATTCGCAACAACTATCCACCGGGCAAACTGCCGCCCATTAGCGAGTACGCTAACACCTACTACAATATGTCTGAAGGTGGAGAAGTACGCGGCAGCTGGAACAGTGACAAGCACTTCGATTATGTCAAGGATCCACAGCCGGGCGTAGACGGCGGAGATGGCAGTGCTTCTGTCGGCCTGACGCCAGAGCAGGAAGCGCTGTGCAAAGCGATGCTGAAGCGAACGCAGTCTGACCCGCAGGGCGATCCTTTGACCGGCGCCGAACTCGGCGCCGGGAAGCAAAACACTTCATCATCGGCTAAGTGATGTTCGCATGAGCCCCGGCTGCGGCCGGGGCGATTCACAATGATGGGTGTGGAATATGTTTGAATTCGACGCGTTTCATCTGGCCCGATTGCAATTCGCCTTTACCGTATCCTTCCATATCCTCTTTCCGGCCATCACCATCGGCCTTGCCAGCTACCTTGTGGTGCTTGAGGGGATGTGGCTGCGAACCCGGGATAATGTCTGGCGTTCACTCTACAATTTCTGGCTGAAAATCTTTGCCGTCAATTTTGGCATGGGCGTAGTCTCCGGATTAGTCATGTCCTATCAGTTCGGCACCAACTGGAGCGGATTTTCCCAGTTCGCTGGCAGTATTACCGGCCCGCTGCTGCTGTACGAAGTGCTGACCGCCTTCTTCCTTGAAGCGGGATTCCTCGGGGTGATGCTGTTTGGCTGGAATAAAGTGCCGCCAGCGCTGCATTTTTTTACCACTTGCATGGTGGCGCTTGGCACGTTGGTTTCTACCTTCTGGATCCTTGCCTCCAATAGCTGGATGCAGACGCCGCAGGGTTTTATCATCGAAAATGGCCATCTCATCCCGCAGGACTGGCTGGCGATTATCTTTAACCCCTCTTTTCCGTATCGCTTGTTCCATATGGCGATAGCCGCGTTTCTCAGTAGCGCCATGTTCGTCGGGGCGTCTGCCGCGTGGCATCTTCTGCGCGGCAACGACTCGCCGGCCATCCGCAAAATGCTGTCGATGGCGATGTGGATGGCGCTGCTGGTGGCGCCGATCCAGGCGGTGGTGGGGGATATGCATGGTCTTAACACCCTTGAGCATCAGCCGGCGAAGATCGCGGCCATCGAAGGGCACTGGGAAAATCGCCCCGGCGAGGCCACGCCGCTGCTGCTGTTTGGCCTGCCGGACATGGAGCAGGAGCGGACCCGCTATGGTCTTGAGATCCCCGCTCTCGGTAGCCTGATCCTTACCCACAGCCTGCATAAGCAGGTGCCGGCCCTGAAAGACTTCCCGAAAGAGGACCGACCCTATTCGCCCGCCGTCTTCTGGTCGTTTCGCATCATGGTCGGGATGGGCGTGTTGATGATCGCCTTAGGGATCTGCAGCGCCTGGCTGCGCTATCGGCGGCGGCTGTACCACTCGCGTCCCTTCCAGTGGTTTGCGCTCTGTATGGGGCCCGCCGGTCTTATTGCCCTGGTCGCCGGGTGGGTGACCACCGAGATGGGCCGCCAGCCGTGGGTGATATACGGGTTGCTGCGCACGCGGGATGCGGTGTCGTTGCACAGCACCCTGCAGATGGCCATCAGCCTGCTGGTATTTATCGTGGTTTACTGCGCCGTGTTTGGCTTGGGGTATTACTACATTTTCCGGCTTATCAAAAAAGGGCCGCAGCCGGTGACGGAGCTGACCTCGCAAACCGCAGGCACCCCGGCGCGTCCGCTCTCAGCGGCTGAGCCGGTGCGTGATGAGGAGAACGCATCATGAGCATCGATATCTCGGTGATTTGGTTTGTCATCATTGTCTTCGCCACGCTGATGTATATCGTGATGGATGGTTTCGATTTAGGTATTGGGATGCTGTTCAGCGTGGTGCATGATGGCGAAGAGCGCGATGTGATGGTCAACAGCGTCGCCCCCGTCTGGGATGGTAACGAAACCTGGCTGGTGCTCGGCGGGGCAGGGCTGTTCGGCGCCTTTCCGCTGGCCTATGCGGTGATCACCGATGCGCTGGTTATCCCGCTGACGGCGATGCTCATCGGCCTGATTTTTCGCGGCGTGGCCTTTGAATTTCGTTTTAAAGCGGTTCCCTCGCATCGCATCTTCTGGGACTATGCCTTTGCCGGCGGCTCGCTGTTGGCGACCTTCAGCCAGGGGATTGTCGTCGGCGCGTTTATCAACGGCTTTGCGGTGGCTGACCGCCGCTTCGCCGGTTCGACGCTGGACTGGCTTACCCCTTTCAATCTGTTCTGCGGTCTGGGGCTGGTGGTGGCCTATCTGCTGCTGGGCACCACGTGGTTGATTATGAAAAGCGAAGGCGCGCTGCAGCAGCGGATGCGCGAGCTGACCCGCAAGGTACTGCTGGCGCTGATGGTGGTGATCGCGGTGGTCAGCGTCTGGACGCCGTTGGGCTGGCGCTACGTGGCGGAACGCTGGTTTACGCTGCCCAATTTCTTCTGGTTCGTGCCGGTGCCGATTCTGGTGTTGGCTCTGAGCCTGTGGATCTGGCGCCTGAGCGCGCGCCCCGCCAGCCATGCCCGCCCATTTATCCTGACGCTGGGCCTGATTTTCCTCGGCTTCAGCGGGCTGGGGATCAGCGTCTGGCCGAACATTATCCCACCGCATATCTCTCTGTGGGATGCCGCTGCGCCGCCGTCCAGCCAGGTATTTATGCTGCCGGGCGCGCTGCTCATTATCCCGGTGATCCTAATGTATACCGCCTGGAGCTACTACGTCTTTCGCGGCAAAGTCTCCGGCAGCGAGGGCTATCACTGAGCCTGATTCGCGCCGGCAGGTGAGGATTTGCCGGCGCGTCGCGCCGTCCGGTCAGGGATGACCGAGAGGGATGCGCACAAACCGGTGATCTGCTGCAACGACTCTGGCCGGGTGTTTATGCCTTCGGCGGCTTGATCTTAATAATAAATCGTTCGTTAACCCGGGTGATCCTCGCGCCAATATCGCCAAACTCGGTGGCGATTTTAAAAAAATCGTCCGCGGCGACATCAAAATCGAGCTCAATCTTCGGGTGTTGTCCTGTCGCCAGTAATTCATAGAAATGGTCAAGGCTGCGGGCTTTTTCGCTAGGCATCTTATTTCTCCATGGTAAACCAATCTGCAGGGGTTTTATTGCTTACGGCGCTTTTACGGATTATTCAGCAGGATGACAAACGTGCCTGATATAAAATTATGCAATGACAGTAAGAATGAGGCAGGGCGAGGTTATTCCGTGTTGTTAAACCGCGTGGCGACGCGTTGTCCGCCATACCATGACGGCAGAGACGACCCTGCGGCGCCGGTTGATGATAGACATTTTTTGATGACAAATTAATGACAATAAAATGAATCTGTCCGGGCTCGGGATGGCATCGTGCTAAATAATTTTATTCTGTGGCTGGTAAGGTGGTTGTTAACTACTTTATGGTGATGGAGCGTCTTTTTTAGGGCCAACGGCGAGGGAACAACGATGCAATTACTTGATTTATTCGCAGGCTTATTATGGTTAAGCAGCGTTATCTTCCTGCTGTTTGTTCTTGATGTGATCATCACCCGTTATCTTTATCGTAAATAATCGACAACGACAGCGGCGTTGGGCATAGGGGACGGCGTCGGAGGATGATAATATAACCCGCGGACTGATTCAGAAAGGAATGCGCGGTGGCCGGGAGAATTGATTACGATATTGAAAAATACCAGTTTACCGAAGCCGGTGAGACGCCACGGCTCCGGGAGCAGTGGCGTGAAGTATACCTGGAGTGTCGTCAGCTGCGGGCCGGGGCAGAGGAGCGCCTGCGCATTGCGTTACTGAACGTCGACTATGTCACCAGCTTCGAGCTGCCTTTTCGCCTGCTGCTGGTGCGCGCGCCGCAGCTAATCGCCGATGTTCGTGAGACATTGCAGCTTAGCCGTAAAGCCGCCGTTTTCAACGGCAAACGTTACGGCTGCGTCTATAGTTTGAAACAGGATTTACAGGCTGTACCGGAAGCCTTTCATTACCGCCTGGCAAACCGCATTCGTCGCGTCGATGCAACGGGGCTGACGGCGGCCCCGTACCAGCAGATTGCCCGGGAGATAAAGCCGGCCCGGGAGCGGCTCCGCCAGGCGCTGAACGCCGGCCTGCCGGTCACCGCTCTCGACGCCCTGTTCTGGTTCGGCAGTCAGCGAGTGGCGGCGGACATCGCGCAGTTGCGCCGGTCCGGCATGGCGATTGTCACGACGGAGGTGGAGGTCAGCGACAATTTGTTCAATACCACCCGACGAGTGCCCGTTTACCGCCTGGCCAGCGAGTGAGTCGGCAACCTTTCGCCCAGCCGTTGCCTCTGCAGACAGTTGACCATTGTCCCGTCGAACCAGACGCACAGCCCTCTGGCGACAGGCCGCGGGGTCAGTTCCAGCCATGCGCTGGCGATGAGCATGAGGAGCATTAGCGCCAGTGGAACCATGTATTTTCTTTTCACTGCCCTTTATCCGCTGCGCCTGTTCTGCCAGCAAGGTAGCGGTAAAGTATGACGTTTCGTTGACCGGGGCAGCGTTTTTATTATCGGCAAGCGGTTGCGTTGGGCCAGAGATTATTCATCTTTTGGCATACGAGAGGACGAAAACTGGCGGCTTGTATTTTTGATTTTTATTACACCACGCTTTTTTTTGCCGCCGGGGAAAAGCGTAATGTGGCTACGACTGGATGCGGCTCGTCATGTAACTGGCTGGTTTGAAACAATATTTTAATTGTTGTCTAAACGCATGCGACAGCGGTGGCTAATTTATATTAATTCACTTTACCGATCAATAAATTATATGTTGATAGTTTTTAGCTATCGAATGTTTCTTATCGATCATTTTAAACTATTTTTGTTGGCGGGAAATATATGACATGCTTTAACCCTTTCTTATTTTTGGTATTTTTTAAATGGTTGAAGAAAACGCGAAAAATACCTCCTATCGCTTCGTACTGGAGCCTGCTATTAGCGATGATGGCAGCTGCCACTCGTGGGAATTGCTCACTAAAGATATTATAGCACCCGCACGAAATAACGCCTCAGCGCCCGCGTTTTCTTTCTCCACGCTTACCGAAAGCGATAAGCTTGCACTATTTACCCGACAAATCGAGTTGCTTTCCGTATTTGATTTTTCCCTGGTCGATAATAAGCCGATCTCGCTCAATATCGATGATTTATTAAGCCATTTTATTCTGACGGACCGCTATCTCTGCGATTTTCTGCGCTCGTGTAAGCATATTGCTTTGGAGATAAATGAGAATTTTCATGAGTTTATCGCCGGTCGCGAGCTGACGGCGCTAAGCACGCTGGCGGCGCTTTGTCCGGTCTGGCTGGATGATTTTGGTCGCGGGCGAACCTCCTTCCCGCTGCTGGAGAGATTCCGCTTCGATTGCGTCAAAGTGGATAAGGATTACTTCTGGGATAAAGAAAACGACCCCGCTTTGCCCGGTCTGTTGCAGTCTATTCATACCCTGACCGGCCATGTGATCGTTGAGGGTATCGAAACCGAAAAGCAAAAACGGTTAATCACTTCTGCCGGGGACATCATAGGTCAGGGCCGCTACTGGAAGGAAGAATATATTTTTCTTTGCGGTTGAGGGTCGACCGGGGGCTGGTTTCGGTTACCTGCTATTCTTTTATTTTCCAGTTTTAAATACCCCCTTTGCTACAGATAGTCTTTATTAGCGCAGTGATAAGCGCCTCTCTTTTTTATGAAGGATCATTCCCTGTAAATACCCCCATGCGTAACGCCCCGATCGCCATTTCGACGTAAGCCAGGTGCTGACCTCTGAGCAGCGCGAGCTGGTGAAAAAAGATCTCGCCGCTGCGATCAATTAATCCTGCCTGCGCCATCCGCTCAGGATCGCGCGGCATGGAAAAATGCCGCCGTTTACCGGCGGCTATTGCTTATTTTGCGCTACCCTGGTTTTTTTCCAGCCGGGCGAAATACTCCGGTGCAAACGGGCGCGGATCGACGTCGGCAAACGGCGCGCGCTCAAAGTGCGATTTCAGCGCCCAGGGGACCGTGCAGTCAAAAATGGTCTTGCAGCTGATGCCATTTCCACGGATCGACGGGCTGTATTCCGGCGTCTGGGACGGATCCAGCTGGTGACCGCGAATGCCGGGGATTGTCGTAATGCTGACGTCCCCCTGCATGCGGGTGGTCATCGCCCACAGGATATCGTCGCTGTCAAAGATGTCGACATCTTCATCAACCAGAATAATATTTTTTAGCTCGGAATAGGTCGCCAGCGCCAGCAGCGCGGCCTGCCCCTGCCGGCCTTCATCGGCGGGTTGACGTTTTTTCACCTGCAGGATCCCGAGGAACTTACCGCCACCCGCGGTGTGGGCGTAGACATTTTGTAAAAAGCCCGGAATGGCGGCCTCGACGGCATTCCAGATACTGGCTTCCGTTGGCAGGCCGGCGAGGGTGGTATGCTCTTCCCCCGGTCCCACCAGGGTCTGCAGAATCGCATTGTTTCGCATGGTCACTGCTTTGACTTTGATTACCGGCAGCGACGGATTAGCGCCGCCGCAGTAGCCAGGAAATTCCGGCATCGCGTGGCCGCTATTGGTGTGCTGATCCTCTCTGACGCGCACGCCAGGCAACAGCTCACCTTCGATAACGATCTCGGCGCGGGCGATGGCTTTCTCCGGGACGCTGACGCCCTGAACCAGCTCCACCGGACGTTGACGTAGCGCGCCGGCGACGCCCAGCTCGTTATAGCCGAACGGCGTGGTTGGGGCTTCGAAGCAGGCGCCAATATAGATGGCCGGATCGAGACCCATATTGATGGTTATCGGCAGCGGTTTGCCGGCGGCCTCGGCCTTCTGGCGAAACACTTCGATATGGCGGCCGGCGGCAAGAAACATCGACAGCTCATCCCGGCCCTGGACGCACAAGCGGTGGATGGTGACGTCGGTCAGCGAGGCGTCGTCGGGATCGCTGGCCAGCGCCAGGCCCAGGCAGAAGAAGGGGCCGGCGTCGATAGGGGTGTTGGTGGGCGCCGGAAGCAGGGTGCGCAAATCAAAATCCGGATCGTCGGCCAGAAAGATCTGTTCCTGGCAGGGGGCGCTGCTGGCCGGGACGACCACCGGCGCGACCGGTTTTTTCACCGCCTTACCCACTTCAAGGGCCAGCTGCGAGGCTTCGCAGCCCAGCAGCAGCGCGGCCCGCTGGCGGCTGGCGTGCATACCCACCAGAATGCGCGAGTGTGGATAACCCTTAATATTGTTAAACATCATCGCCGGCCCGATGCGAGTGGGGCGCTTCACGGTGCCGCCCGCGCCGATATGGCGATAAACACCGGCCAGCTCGGCGTTAGGGTCAACCGGATGATCGGTTTCGAGATACTGATTGTCATGCTGTTGCAGCAGCGCGATGGCGTCGCGCAGATCCTGAATCGGTGCGGTCATGATGTTCTCCTTAGCGTATCGATGCGCACAGTATGCTTCGCAGGCTAATGGTTATCAATTGCATCATTTATGCTTTATTGATAAGCTTTTTCTTATCAATTTGTAGGGAGGAGTCCGACCATGTCCTTGCGAGCGTTACGCCATTTTGTGGTCGTTGCCGAAGAGTTGCATATGCACCGGGCGGCGGAGCGGTTACATATCGCCCAGCCCGCCCTCAGTCAGCAGATTAAGCAGCTTGAGCAGCGCCTGGGCGTGGTGCTCTTTTCCCGCGCAAACCGCCGTCTGACTCTGACCGCCGCGGGCGAGGCCTTTTTACACAAGACGCGGCTGGCGCTGGAAATGGCCGATCAGGCGGTGCTGGACGCCCAGCGCACCGCGCGGGGCGAGCAGGGGAGGCTGCATTTGGGGTATGTCTCCAGCGCGATGTACGACAGTAAACTGCCGGGGCTCCTGCGCCGGCTGCGCGCCGACTGGCCGGGGATTGAGCTGTCGCTGGTGCAGGGGGATGTGCAAATGCTCTACGAAGCGCTGTTGGATCTGCGTCTGGATATCGCCATCATCCGCGCGCCGCTGGCCTCGCCGCCGGACGCGCTGGTGGTCAGGCCGTTTGTACGTGAAAAGCTCTGCCTGGCGCTCTATCAACAGCATCCGCTGGCCGGCGTGGGCGCGCTTAATCTGGCCTCATTGCGCACTGACAACTGGATCTCGCTTGACGATCCGCAGGGCACCGGACTGGAGCAGGTTTTTATGGATGCCTGTCGCGTCGCGGGCTTTACGCCGCAGGTGGCGCAGCGGATTAACGACGTTACCTCGATGATTAGCCTGGTCTCCGCCGGGGTGGGAGTGGCGTTGGTTCCGCTCTCGGCGCGGGCCTTACGCCTTGATAACGTGGTGTATATCGATCTCCAGGATCGGCTGGCGGAGAGTGAGCTGAGCATGGTTTACCACCGCCATATTCGTTCGGCGGTGGTAAGGAAAGTTATCTCGCTGCTTAATACCGCTGAGCGATAGTCCCGGTTAGCTGGTCTTCAGGCGGCCAAAGCTGACAATCCTTGAGCGACCCAGCTCTTTCGCCCGGTACAGCGCGGCATCCGCCGCGCGCAGCAGACTATCGCTTTGGGTGTGCTGCGGGTAGCTGGCGATGCCAATCGACACATCCACCTGGCCTATCTCGGTCAGACCATCGCGCAGCGTCATATTGCGCACCTGGGTGTAGATCTCGCTGGCGCACTGGTGCGCCCCGGCTTCGTCAATCCCGGGGAGCAGCACTAAAAACTCCTCGCCCCCGTAGCGGAAAGCCATGCCGATATCGCGCACCGCGCGCTGCACAATGGTCGCAACGCTCTTAATCACCAGATCCCCAGCCTCATGGCCATAGCGATCATTGATGGTTTTAAAATGATCGATGTCGATCATCAGACAGCTCAGCGGAGTATGGGTATGGACCGCCAGCGCCATCTGCGAATGCAGCGCTTCGTCAAGATGATGGCGGTTACGCAGGCCGGTCAGGGAATCGAACAGCGCTTTTTCCAGCAGGGCGCTGCGCAAACGCTGATTGGCCAGCGCCAGGCCCAACGCTTCCGCCATCAGCTCGAGATAGGCCCGGGAAGGAGCGTCACTGGCGGTGACGTTCTGGAAAGTCAGCAGGCCAATGGCTTCGCCCTGGGCGATGAGCGGTACGCAGAGCGACTGGCCGGCGTGCGTCTCCGGCAGATGATAGCAGGTGATATCGGGCTCGCCCTGCACCGGCGGATGGCTGAGTCCCCGCCGTATCGCCCAGCAGTCGTCGGGAGAAAAGGGCGTCGTCTCACCGGCGGGCGACAGCCACTGCGCAGCGCAGCGCAGCTGCCAGGGGTCGGTATCCAGAACATACAGTTTACCGGGGATCGTCGGGGCGATATTTGGCGCAAACCGCTCCGCCACCTTAATCACATCCTCAATGGTTTCACAGCCCTGCAGCCGCTGAGTCATACGCGCCAGCAGCTCGCGGATCGCCCAGTCGGCGTCGCGCTGCTGCTCCAGCCGCTGACGGGCCAGGCCGTTCTCGCGAAAAATGCGGATCGCCTGAGCCATGTCACCAATCTCATCCACCTGGGTAAAGTGCGGCGTCTCCACCGCATAATCCTGGGAGGCGAGACGCTGGACCACGTCGCTCAGGCGAACCACCGGGTAGAGCACCCGGCGTTTGAGAATGAAGCCGAGGACGAACAAAAACATCAGGGCGGTCAGGCCGACCATGATTTCCGACAGCGTACGCCAGATCCGCGAGCGCTCGGTGGCCTGGTCGATAGCGACGGCGGCGCGATGCTCAAGCATCTGGCGGAAGCGATCGATCTGCGTCTGCATGCGCTCCAGTTCAGTCTCGTACGCGGTGCCGTACAGCACCGCGATGGCCGCTGGCGCATCGCCGCGAGCGACATGCGCCAGGGCCGCCTGCTGTTCATCCTGTAGCTCATTGGCGATCCGCAGGCCATCCTGGAGCAGCGCCAGCTCCTCGCGGCTGGCGCCGTTATCTTTCAGGCCGCCCAGCCGCTGCTCTATGCTCTTGTCGGTCTGCTGCAGCTGCTGATATTGCGTAAGCGTCTCCGGCGAAGGCTTTATCACGTACAGCCGGGCGAGGTCAGACAGCGCCCAGGCGTCGTTTTCCACCTCGTCGGAGAGGGTATCAAAGACCTGGCGCTGCTGTACCGCCTGGCGTTCGACGCGGTCGGCGCTGGAGGCCATGAGCATAGCGCTCCCGGAAGCCAGCGTCAGGCCAACGGTGATCCCGTAAGCCCAGTTAGTGATGGTGGCGATTCTCACCGTGAATTTCCTTGCATGCAGATGAAGCTGTTTTGATTATAGAACTCCGCCCCCGCCACGACGGCGGCCCGCTTCAGAGGCGGCGCTCGCTATGCAGAGGGGCAAGGGTCTGAAGAATGATGGCGTGTAGCGTTTCCGCATGGTGGCGCAAAACGAGGAAGACATCGCTATCCAGAGCGCCATTTATAACATCCGCTTCCATAATCTGTAAGGCTTCCTGCCAGGCCATCCCTTTACGATAAGGGCGATCTTCGGTCAGCGCGGTGAAAATATCGGCGATGGAGATAATCCGGTCGGCGAGGGTCAGGTGCTCCTTTTCGAGATGCAGAGGGTAGCCGCTGCCGTCCATTTTTTCATGATGATTCGAGGCCCAGTTAATGATGTCGCCGAGCTCACTATAGTCGCTGAGAAGTTCGCCGGTCATGTAGCTGTGCTCCCGCACCTGACTCAGCTCCTCATCATCCAGCTCGCCCTCTTTTTCGAGAATGGAGAGTGGGATATAGACCTTGCCAATATCGTGTAGATAGCCGGCTATCTGTATTTGCTGGCAGGTGGGCTCCGGCAGCTGCATCCAGCGGGCAAGCTGGCGGGCGATTTCCCCCACCATGATGCTATGGGTGGCGGTAAAGCTGCTGTAGGTGTCGACGATTTTGGCAATCAGCAGGCAGACATCCTTCAGACCGTGAATATCCAGATAGCGCGTGTTGATGGGGCCAATAATCTCCAGCAGCCGCTGAATATGGCCGGGGTGAAGGTGCTGCCAGAAGTTCGCATTTTCAGCGACCTCGCACAGGATATCGCAGAGCGGCGGATCGATCTCCCGATGCAAAGCGACGAACTGTTCCACCACCGCCCGCGTGGGCCAGGCGGCAACGTGGCTATCGGCCGGCAGCAGCCGTTCAAAGGCATCAGCGAAATAGACAATGTGCTGTTCGCGGGAGCCCCGGTGGTTCGGGCTAAAATGGTGATCGCGAATAAAGGGAACGATGGGCTGGAAGGTCGCTAATCCCTCCAGCATCGCCACACCCTGGCGCTGATGCGGGTCGTGGATATTATCGATAGCATCCAGCGAATGAATGGTGCGTTTATCCCCCAGCACGCCGATATCGTGCAGCAGCGCGGCGCAAAAAATGGTCTGCTGCCGTTCGTCAGGCAGTTCCAGCCTTTGCGCCAGCGTCAGGGCGATTAAGGCCGTTCGTTGCATATGCCGGTGCAGTTCAGGGTTAATGATCTGGATGACTCTGGTGGTCAGCATCAGGGCCGACTTCAGGGCAATACGCATCTCTGTTCTCCGTTCGCGTGACCTGGCGGGCAAAAATGCTCTCGCCGGTGACGGAAGTGTCGATAATCTGATCGCAATGCGTGTTGTGTGTTGCTGAACAGGTAAATCCTCAGAATGTTTTGGTTCATAGCTCTGCCCGTTTCAGATCCAGTGGTGCACCAGAGTTGGGCGATATCGTCCTAAGAACCTTATTATTGTCTGATAGTTAACCATTTCCCCCCCAGAAAAGAAATGAATTCTGGCAAGCCCTTTGCATTAAGCAAGCGTAAGTTTGATTAATGTCTATGAAGGGAGTGACCTGTATGAATTTTAGAGCATTACTTGCCATTGCGTTATTGACGATGAGCAGCCTGGCGTTTAGCGAGACGCGTCTTCCGCATATTGTTATTTTAGCCACCGGCGGAACGATTGCTGGTTCGGCGGCCAGCAATACCCAAACAACCGGCTATAAAGCCGGGGCGATTGGGGTGCAGACGCTGATTAACGCCGTGCCGGAAATGAGTAAAATCGCTCACGTCGAGGGCGAGCAGGTGGCCAATATTGGCAGTGAGAATATGACCAGCGATATTATTCTCCAGCTCTCGAAGCGGGTGAATGCGCTATTGGCTCGGGACGATGTCGATGGCGTGGTGATCACCCATGGCACGGACACGCTGGATGAAACCCCGTATTTCCTCAATCTGACGGTGAAAAGCAACAAGCCGGTGGTCTTTACCGCGGCGATGCGCCCGGCGACGGCGATCAGCGCCGACGGGCCGATGAACCTGCTGGAAGCGGTCACGGTCGCCGCCGATCCTGATGCCCGGGGACGCGGGGTAATGGTGGTGCTTAACGACCGCATCGGCGCGGCGCGCTTTGTCACCAAAACTAATGCCACTTCGCTGGATACCTTCCGGGCGCCCGAGGAGGGCTATCTTGGTGTCGTGGTGGGCGGAAAACCCCAGTTCGAGACGCGGGTGGATAAAATTCACACGCTGCGCTCGGTGTTCGATGTGCGTCAGCTGAAGGTTCTGCCGAAGGTGGTGATTATTTATGGTTACCAGGACGATCCGGAGTATATGTACGATGCGGCGATCGCCCATCATGCCGACGGTATTATCTACGCCGGAACCGGGGCGGGGTCGGTGTCGGTACGTAGCGCCGCCGGTATCAAAAAAGCGCAGCAGGCGGGCATCGTGGTGGTGCGAGCCTCCCGTACCGGCAGCGGCGTCGTACCGCCGGATGACAGCCAGCCCGGGCTGGTGGCCGACTCCCTCAACCCGGCAAAAGCGCGTATACTGCTGATGACCGCGTTGACGCAGACTAAAGATCCGCAGCTGATTCAGCAATATTTCCATACCTACTGATCCTCTGCGGCGAGGGCGTTGTTCACACCCTCGCCGTGCTTTCTTCTCAATGACCTGGCTTCCATGCAAATCGATGGCGAATGATTGCCCATCATTCACTCCACCTGTGTTTCCCACGAGGCGTAAAGAAATATTTTTTATTGTCCGGCGGGCACAGTATTTCAATGCACCGCGCTTATTTTAAAAGCAGGTTTAAATAAGTCTATTCTTAATTGTTGTCTTAAAGTCGTTTTAATCTTTTTTATGCTGACCGATTAAAAAAGATGCATTTCGCAGTGGGACGCGTTTAATACTCGCTTTGACAGACTACGATGCATCCCAACGCGGTCAGACCGCCGATCGCGCGGCTCAGCGGACGCCTGCCACCGGCGGCCAGGGCCGCACTGCGGCAGCTTTCGGTTGTTTTCGTTAGTAACGCTGATGATTAGCGTGAAAATGATATGCATGATGAATATATTGAGCGTGGTTCAAGATTTAAGTTTACATTTAGTAACATATGTGCCGCAATTATGTTTTTTTGTCAGCTTGCTGTTTTTTACTTGCCGGAGGGAATTTCAGCGGATTAGTATTGTCGAACTTGCTGTACGTACCGCCTAATGATGATAAATGGATTCTGTTTTCCTTAAGCGTTACCACATAATTAATGTTTACAGGAAAAATCATGGCCTGCGTATTTAATAAACAACTTTTACACCCGCGTAACTGGCTGACCTGGTTCGGGCTCGGCATCCTCTGGTTAATCGTGCAACTGCCTTATCCGCTGCTGCATTTTATCGGCACCAGCGCTGGTCGCCTTTCCCGTCGCTTTCTTAAACGCCGCGAACATATCGCCCGGCGTAATATCGAACTCTGCTTCCCGGACATGTCGCCAGCGGCGCGCGAGACGCTGATCGATCAAAACTTTATGTCGCTGGGAATGGGGCTTATCGAAACCGGCATGGCCTGGTTCTGGAGCGACGAGCGGGTCAAAAAATGGTTTGATGTCGAGGGGTTCGCCAACCTTAATCACGCGCTTAGCGGTGGGAAAGGGGTAATGGTCGTCGGCGTGCACTTTATGTCGCTGGAGCTGGGCGGACGCGCCATGGGGCTGTGCCGCCCAATGATGGCCACCTATCGTCCGCACAACAGTCCGCTGATGGAGTGGGTGCAAACCCGCGGTCGCCTGCGTTCGAACAAAGCGATGATCGATCGCAACAACCTGACCGGCCTGGTACATGCCTTAAAATCCGGTGAAGCGGTGTGGTTCGCGCCCGATCAGGATTACGGTCCCAAGGGCAGCGTCTTTGCACCTTTTTTCTCCGTCCCACAGGCGGCGACCACCAACGGCACCTACGTCCTTTCCCGTTTATCGGGCGCAAAAATGCTGAGCATCAGCATGGTGCGCAAGCTGGATCGTCAGGGCTACAGCCTGCATATTAGCGAAGTGATGAATGACTATCCGGGTGAGGATAAGCAAATCGCTGCGGGCTACATCAACAAAGTCATTGAGCGCGAAATTTTGCGCGCCCCTGAACAGTATCTGTGGGTGCATCGCCGTTTTAAAACCCGTCCGCTGGGTGAACCCTCCGTCTATTAACCTTCCCGCACAGGCTGCGCTTTCAAAATCCCGACAGTTGGGGTAACGTGAGCCGGATCATGTTTTAGTCGTGCGCGAAGGAGTGCAGAGTGTTCGCTGAGTTTGGTGTTTTGAATTATTTGACCTACCTGGTCGGGGCGATTTTTATCATCCTCGTTCCTGGTCCTAATACATTTTTTGTGCTGAAGACGGGCATTGCCCATGGCGTGAAGAAAGGCTATCTGGCGGCGGCGGGCGTCTTTATTGGCGACGCGGTGCTGATGTTTCTGGCCTTTGCCGGGGTGGCGACGCTGATTAAGACCACGCCGGTGCTGTTTAACGTCGTCCGCTACCTCGGGGCGATCTACCTGCTGTGGCTGGGTGGCAAAATGCTTTATGCGGTGCTGACCCAGCGCGACGGCCAGACTGACGCCAGCGCGGAGCCGGCGAGCGCGATCCTCAAGCGCTCCCTGACCCTGAGCCTGACCAATCCGAAAGCGATTCTGTTTTATGTGTCGTTTTTCGTGCAGTTTATCGATGTGAATGCCAAAACCCCCGGGGTGGCGTTCTTTATTCTGGCGCTGACCCTCGAGGTGATTAGCTTCTGCTATATGAGCTTTTTGATCCTCTCCGGCTCGTTTGTTACCCGCTACGTCAAAACTCGCAAGAAGCTGGCCAAACTTGGCAACAGCCTGATTGGTCTGGTTTTCGTTGGTTTTGCCGCGCGGCTGGCGACGCTGCAGTCCTGATCCCCTGGGCCGGTTACCCGCTGACCGGCCCACCGCCTCTTATCCTGCCCTGTAACAAAAACCCTTCATTTTTTATTGCATTGGTGTTACATATACAGCCGTTTATCGCTCAGTAAAAAGGAAGCCCGGATGATTCTGCAAAAACTCCTCAGCAATAAAAACTGCAAAAAATACTGTCTGTCGCTTGCGGCGGTGTTTGCTATCGCGCTGGCGGTGGTGGGGCGGGCGACCTTCGGGGGCGTGGTGAGCGAGTACAATATGCCGTACTCAGAGTGGACGACGTCCATGTTCTTCCTGCAGGGGGCGATGGTGACGGTTTACAGCATTGTCTTTACCGCGCTCTTCGCTATCCCCCTCGGCTTTATTTTCCTCGGCGCCGATCGTCAGGATTAAGCGTCAACGGGCGAACCGCGGTTCGCCCTGTCTTATCGGCTATCAACAGCGTGAAGCATTAGTCGTCGTCATGATAGTGATGATGGTGGTGGTGGCGATGGGGATGATATCCATCGTCAATAATGCATCCCGATAACAGCGTGCACAGCGCAATAATCAACGGTAACACGATCGGTTTTTTCATCCTTACTTCTCCCGCTATTCTTATTCCCCGGGGCCGAGAATGCCGCGGCGGATAACGTGAGTGTAAAGGGTTAACTTATTGATGGGATAGGATAAATCCGCAATATCGCCGTGGCGATCACCACCAGCCAAACTGGGTGCCGGCCACCGCCACGATGGCGACAACCAGCATGATAATGGTGCTTTTTTTCATTATGCCCCACCCGGCGCCGCATAGCCGCCGACAAAAAACCAGCCGAGAAAGACGACGGCGATGATAAAGATCGCCACCGGGAAAAGAATACCCAATTTCATGATTGTGTCCCTGTGCCCACGAATGATGCCCTGCATGATACTGGATATCGCGGTACTTTAGTCAATATGAATGAAATTCTCCTGGCGGCGGGACTTCTTATCCTGGTACATCGCCTCATCGGCAGCTCGTAAGGCCGCTTCAACATCGATACTCTGCGGATCGCAGGTGACCACCCCGAAGCTGGCGCCCTCATAGTCGATACGCTGTTCGCCGAGGAAGTAGACGCCGCACAGAGCCTGACGCAGGGACGTGACATACGCCTGCTGTGCGGCAGGCTGCTGGGCGCTACCGACGATCAAAAACTCATCGCCGCCAAGGCGGCCAACGATATCTTCCCGGCGCGCGACAGCGGTGAGTCGTTTGCCGACCTGCACCAGAAAGCTGTCGCCGCACGGATGGCCGAACCGATCGTTAATGGCTTTGAAACCATCGAGATCGATAAAAATAAGCGAGACCTGCTGCTGCTGGGCGCGGGCGGAGGCAAAGCGTAACGCCAGCTGCTTAAACAGCGCGCGGCGATTGGGAAGCTGGGTGAGCTCATCGGTAGACGAGTGCAGCTCCAGCGCGACGTTTGCCGCCTGCAGCTGTTGCACCAGGGTGTCTTTTTCCACGTAGTGGGAAATGAGCTTCGCGAACAGGCCCATGACCTGTTCGCCTTCGAGGTTATAAGGCTGTTGTTGCCGGCTGGTGGCGCAGAGGGTGCCGAACAGAGAGCCGTCGGCCAGGCGGACGGGAATGCTTAAAAAAGTAGCGATTCCCAGCTCCTGGGCGGCGATGCAGGAGTGCCAGCGGTTGGCAACGTCATTGCTAAACGTACACTGATCCTCAAGGGCGCGTTTGCACAGGGATTCATCCCAGGGGACGGAAAATCCTTCCGGGATCTGCATTTCGCTGCTGTTGTGGGCGAACATGATCTGCTGCCGCTGGGCGTTGATATCAATGCGGGTGAGGTAGGTGGACTCCATTCGCGTCACCGCCTCCAGCATCTCCAGCAGCTGGCGCACCAGGGTTTCCAGGGATTGTTCCGCAGCGAGGGTTTGCGACACCCGGGCAAGAATAAAATCTGACATGAATAATACAGCTCCAGCACGCCAAACGTCACCCCAGCATATTGGGCTGCAAACGGACATCAGCGTCAAATAAACAGTGATATTTTTAAATTTATCACATCTGTCTGGGGAATACTTGTCCACGCGGTGGGAAAAAAAGCCCCGTCGGGGGCGACGGGGAAAAACTCATTGATTATGGAATGATCTGTTCTCTGGTCAGTTCGAGAACAGGGCTACTCTACGGGGGAAAAGTGCAGGCAAGATGGAGAAAACGTGGAGATTCAGGCTAAAATCCCCGGGCATTCAGGAAAGGGAGGAACAATGAAAAAGCTACTGGCTATTCTGCCACTGGTATTAGCCGGCTGTGCCCAGCCGCAGCCCACTGCGCCGACGAAAACCATCGGCATGCCCAACCCCGCGGCGGTATACTGTCAGCAATCCGGCGGCACCCGGGTGCCGGTGCAAACGCCGCAGGGCGTCAGCACCCAGTGCAAACTACCCAGCGGCGAAACCCTCGACGAGTGGGCGCTGTGGCGCCGGGATCATCCGGCTAAATCGTAACCGGCAGGGCCGCCAGCCAGGCGGCCAGCACCCGGGCATGATTCTGCTCGGTGTTCTTCGCAGCGTACAGCAGCGTCAGCGGCTGGCGTTGCGCCAGCGCCGCCAGCCGCAGGCCCGTTTCGCGATGGGCGTCGAGCTCCTGACGATAGCGCTGGCTGAAGTGGGCGAAATCGATCGCCTCGCCGTGAAAGGCTTTGCGCAGCTCAGCGGAAGGCGTTAACTCCTTACACCACTCATCACAGGCCAGCGCCTCTTTTTTAATCCCCCGCGGCCAGAGACGGTCGACCAGCACCCGATAGCCGTCGCTGCTTTCCTGCGGGTCATACACCCGTTTACACTGAATCATCATCCTGCTCCTTCTGTGCCATCCAGGCGAGCAACTGCGGGATTTGCCCGTCGGAAAATACCGTGATGCCGTGGGCGCGGAGTAGGTCGGCGGCCACGCCGGCGCCCGCTTTGCGCCGTCCGCGAAAGGAACCGTCATAGACAAACTGGCTGCCGCAGGTAGGGCTGCCGTCGGTGAGTAACGCTGCCTGACAGCCCGCTTCCCGGGCGGCGCTGAGCGCCAGCCAGGCGGCCAGCTGATAATGTCCGGTGACGTCGCGGCCGTCGCTTTCCACGATCCGCGCCCGTCCGGCAAGCACATCGCCGCCGGTACCGCCGAGGATCTCCGCCGGCAGTCGGGGCGTAGGCAGACCGGCCGCCAGCTCCGGGCAGTGGATCACCAGCCGCCCCGCCTGCTGCCAGCGGGACAGCGTCGCCGCCAGCTGTGCCTTCTCACTACCGTTATACCGCACCTGGAATCCCATCAGGCAGGCGCTGACCAAAAGCTTATTTTTCATTCTCTCTCCCTTACGCGCTTTTTCCAGTATACCTCACCCGTCGGCCACGGCGGTGGGGTGAAAATAAGGATTGTGTTCCACAGGCGGGATCGCTATTCTGACGTGCCTTGTGCTGTCCGTCTCGTCCAGACATAAGGAACCTGCTATGAAAACTCCTTTACGCCTCGCCCTTGTCGGCGATTATCACCCCGATATTGTTGCCCATCAGGCCATTCCCCTGGCGATAGACGATGCCGCCGCCGTGCTGGAGCAGCCGGTGAAATATGACTGGCTCGCCACCCCATCGATCGCCTCCGGCGAGGCGCTGGCGGAGTACGATGCCATCTGGGTCGTTCCCGGCAGCCCGTATCGTCACCCGGAAGGCGCGTTTACCGCGATCCGCTATGCCCGGGAAAACAGCATTCCTTTCCTCGGCACCTGCGGCGGCTTTCAGCACGCGGTGATTGAATACGCCCGCAACGTGCTCGGCTGGCAGGACGCCGGACATGCGGAAACCGACAGCGAAGGGCGGATGGTGATCGCTCCCCTCAGCTGCTCGCTGGTGGAGACCTCTGCCGTCGTCGAGCTGCGGGCGAATACGCTGATTGCCCGCGCCTATGGCCGGGAGAGCATTGAAGAGGGCTACCACTGCCGGTACGGCGTGAGCAGCGCGTTTGCGGCGGAGCTGGAGCAGGGCGATCTGCGCGTCACCGGCTGGGATGAAGAGGGTGAGATCCGCGCCGTCGAGCTGGTGACGCACCCGTTTTTTGTCGCCACCTTGTTCCAGCATGAGCGTCACGCGCTGGACGGGCGTCCCGCGCCGCTGGTGCAGGCGTTTCTCCGCGCCGCGGCACAATAATTCCACCGGCAGCGGGCGCTGCCGGTCATCTTCAGGGGTGAATTTCCCGGTCACGTCCGGCGAGCGCGCCGCAGACCGCCATCACCAGCGAAATCAGCGCCACCGCCAGCAGCGGAATATGCCAGTCGCCATTGGCATCATGGATCCTGCCCATCAGCGGCGGCCCGCAGGCGGCCAGCAGATAGCCGACGCTCTGCGCCATCCCTGACAGCGCCGCGGCCTGATGCGCCGAGCTGGCGCGCAGGCCGATAAACGTCAGGCCGAGGATCATAGTGGCTCCGGAGCCAAAGCCGAACAGCAGCGTCCAGCCGATCGCCAGCTCAGGCAACAGCCACAGCCCGGCGGCGCTGATGGCGCACATCAGGGCGACCAGCACCGCGATCCCGCGCTGGTCGCGCAGCCGATGCAGGATCAGCGGTATCGCCAGGCCGGGCGCGGCGGTCGCCAGCTGCAGCAGGCCATGCAGCGAGCCGGCCTGCGCTTCGCTATAGCCCATACTCTGCAGAATCGACGGCAGCCAGCCGATAATTACGTAATAGACCAGCGAGTTGATGCCGAGGAACAGCGTCACCTGCCAGGCCAGCGCCGACCGCCAGATCCCCCGGTTATGCATAGCGCCTGAGCCGGTCAATGGCGTCTCCGCCCGGCGCCGGGACTGCGGCAGCCAGCTGAGGAGCGCCAGTAGCGGGAAGACCATCAGCAGCAGCAGCGCCCCGCGCCAGCCGAATCCGGCCATCGCCACGGGGACCACCAGCGCCGAACCAAGCGCCGCCGCGCCGCCCATCGTCAGGGAATAGGCGCCGGTCATCCGCGCGACATGCTGCGAGAAATCCCGTTTAATCAGCCCGGGCAGCAGCACGTTACCCAGCGCAATGCCGCAGCCGATTACCGCCGTGCCGATAAACAGCAGCGCAGCGGAGGGCAGGGAGCGCAGGGTAATGCCGGCGCAGATCAGCAGCATCGCCAGCAGCAGGCTGCGTTCCATGCCGAACCGGCGGGCAACCCCTGCCGCCAGCGGCGAGACAAGGCCAAAGGCCAGCAGCGGCAGGGTAGTGAGCAGCCCGGTCTGCGCGGTGGTCAGGCCATAGTCGCTACGAATCGCGTCCAGCAGCGGCGCCGCGCCGGTAAAGACCACGCGCAGGGTGGTGGCGATGAGCAGGATACCGGCAATCAGCAGCGCGGGGCGGCGGCCGGTAGAGGAGATCACAGAAGACATATCATTCTCAAGGTAACTAACGAGGGGGGTTACGATAGCGGCTTTGTCCCTCGTTTAAATCAAGCTAAAATGACAGATTATCGCTAATATCGGACAATATGATGATTGGACTGGGGCTGGATGGCTATGAACCGGACAGTGGCCACGAATCGGCCATTGCCTTTCGTATCCGGGTGGTGGAGGCGGAGCAGTATATTCCGGCGCATTCCCACCGTAAGGGGCAGCTGATCCTTGCCCTGCACGGCGCCTTGACCTGCGAGGTGGAGAACGCAATGTGGATGGTGCCGCCGCAGTATGCGGTGTGGGTTCCGGGGCAGCTGTCCCACAGTAACCGCGCTACCCCCGGCGCCCAGGTATGCTTCCTGTTCATCGAGCCGGGCGCCGCGCCGATGCCGGATCGCTGCTGTACGCTAAAGATTTCCCCGCTGGTGCGAGAGCTGATCCTTACTCTGGCGGAGCGCGGCGGAGAGTCGCTGGCCGCCCCCGCCACGGCCCGGCTGGTGCAGGTTCTGTTTGATGAGCTGCCCCGCCAGCCGCAGGAGCACCTGCAGCTGCCGGTATCAAACCACCCGAAAATTCGTCAAATGGTGACGATGATGGCTGAGGATCCGGCGCGCTGGCAGACCCTGAGCCAGTGGGCGGCGGTGTTTGCGATGAGCGAGCGGAATCTGGCCCGCCTGGTAGTGCGCGAAACGGGGCTGAGCTTTCGCCGCTGGCGCCATCAGCTGCAGCTGATCCTCGCGCTGCAGCTGCTGATCCGCGGGCAGACGGTGCAGCAGACGGCTCAGGCGCTGGGCTACGATTCCACCACCGCCTTCATCACCATGTTTAAAAAAGGGCTCGGGCAGACACCGGGCCGCTATCACGGTAGCCTGGCTACGACTTCCCAATAAACAATGAGATGATCCCGGCGGCAATCAGCGGCCCGACCGGGACGCCGCGAAACAGGGCGACGCCGAGTACTGTACCGACCAGCAGCCCGGCCACCAGATGCGGCTGGGAGCCCATCAGGGAGACGCCGCGCCCGCCGAGCCACGAAACAAACACCCCGACCGCAATCGCCAGCAGCGATTTCCAGTTCATAAAGGAGTGGATCAGCGTCGAGGGCGGCAGCGTGCCGCTGGCGATAGGCGCCATCACGCCGATGGTCAGAATAATGATCCCGACGGTCAGTCCCTGTTTCTCAACCCAGGGAAAGAAGGCGTTCAGCGGCGTGACGCGCACGATAATCAGCACGAGGATGGAGATCGCCACGGTGGTGTTATGACTGATAAAGCCGAGCGCCGCCAGACCCAGCAGGATCAACAGGGTGGTATCAAACATGTACAGAGGTCCTTGCCAAAATAAGAATGCCAAAAATATCCCGCTTACTCTACGCATCGTGGCGTGAATAAACAGGATTTTTACGCCATGCGGCGGAAATCTGGGCGGATGCCCGGTTAGCTAAGACGGCGAAAGGTCGCGATCTCTGGTCGGGCGATATGTAAATAGTCTTCGGTGTCGAGAATGATCGACCGGTCCAGGCGCCCGGCGTTAAAGGCGATTTGTGGAAAGCGTTCAAACAGCAGCGGGTCCGCCACCAGCCGCAGCGCCGGATGGAAACTGAAGGGGGGAATGGCGCCGAACACGCAGGCGGTGAGGGCCTCCACCTCCGCCGGGCTGGCCAGCGAGGCTTTGCTGCCGCCGATATGCCGGGCCAGGCTGGCGAGGTCGGCCTGCCGATCGGCGGCGAGGATCGCCAGCACATGCTGGTTGACGCCGTTTCCTTTCACTTTACAGACTAACGCTTTCGCGCCCTGGCCAAGCGCGGTGCCGCGGATTGCCGAGACGGCTTCGCACTGACCGACCGCCTCGTGCGCCATCACCCGGTAGCGGGCCCGGTGCTCGTCGAGCAGCGCGCACAGCCGCTGGTGGATATTACCTTCTACTGCTTCAAGCATAGCGTCCTCCTGACATCATAAAGCAGCCAGCTTAGCGCTGTTGCGCCGGCCTGCCAACGGTGGGCCGGGAAATTCACCATTCGCTCATTATTACTTCACAGTGCTGTGGTGCAATCCCGCAGGCGCAGATGAGTTTTGTAAATAAAAAAAAGAATGATTTTCATTTTCAATCGAACTTTTTTTATTTCGCTCAGTCTCTATCGGACGACACAGAATATTAATAATTGCCGTAATGAGGTTAGGATGATGCACGATGCAACCATGCAGGGTTCCCCACGCAAGAAATTTAATAAAATAAGGGAGCTCAACAGACGGCGGAATTACTTTACTAAGAAAGTACGTAATGCCCTGCGGGTGGGGGTGGCGAAAGCACTCTGGGATCGCCGACGCCGTCAGCCGGTAGATTTGTCGTCTGCGAAAACCGTCCTGTTGATGCGCAATGAGGGGGCGGTCGGCGATGTAGTGGTGGATTCCGCGCTGGTGAAATGCCTGCATCAGTCAGGCTATATCGTTGATTTTTTGCTGACGACCTCTAACAGCCAGGTGATGCGTTATAACCCGCGGATCCGCCATATTTATGAAGCTGACCCGGTCACGTCCGCCGATTTTTTGCGTAAATTTAATCATAACGTTCCTCGCGACGTTATTAATGAACTGGCTAATAATAAGTACGATATTATTATTGACCCTTCGCTGTTCGATATTCCCGTGCATCGCCTGCGGCTTTTCCGACAAATAAAAGCCAAATCAGTGCTCGGGTTTAATAAATGGCCATCGATTAAGCACTACTCCCACTCTTTTGATTTTGACTGCCAGCGCTGGCACGTGACGAAAACGTTCGAGCTGATCGCCGATTATCTCCAACTGGACACCCGCGGGCTGGACGCTTACGACCTGGTGGTGCCCGGGCCGATTATGCAGGAGGTGGCGCAGTATCTGGCGTCGCTAAGCGGAAAAGCGGTGGTGATTAATATTTTTGCCGGCCATGCCGACCGCAGTCTCTCGCAGACGCAGCTGGCGGAACTGCTCGACAAACTGCTGGCCCGCCATCCGGGGAGCGCGGTTATTCTGCTCGATCACCGGCGCGAGATCCGCATCCCGCTACCGCCGGAGGTGGTGATTAACCCATTTAACACGTTACACCATGCGATGGCGCTGATCGCCCAGGCGGAGCTGATTATCTCCCCGGACACCTCGGTGGTGCACATGGCGGCGGCGTGGAACAAACCGCTGATCGCGGTCTATAAGGACGTTCTGCTTAATAACCGGCTGTGGGCCCCGGGCTATGACAACGCCAGGCAGATCATTGTTAAATGCGGGAAGGTCCATCAGCATCGCGGGCTAGTGGATAGAATTATAGCGGCGCTACCGGAGACGCGGTGAGGCGATGAGGGGAGACAGGTAGGGCTCACCTGCTGGCCGTATGCAAGAGCCAGCAGGTGAGCGAAAGTTGCATTGCCAGTCTGCAACCGCCGCTATTGTACTGTTGCCCGCGGCTCTGCCACATCCGGGAAAGCTCTTAAAGAGGTGGTCGCCGCGACTGACGGGCGGGATCACTCTTCAGTGAGCCACATATCCGCCTCTTCAAACATCTCCTGCACCGTGCGGCTGATCAGCTCTTTTTCATGCTTGCTGGCGTCGGTGTTGATCGCCGGCAGCGTCATCATCGGCTTCACCCGCACTTCCGCCTCCGGGAAAATGCGCTGCATGCGTTTGGTCAGCTCGTTAAGAATGGCCTCTCTGGCGCCCGGCAGCCCGGCAAAATTGCGCTTGTCATAAATCAGTTCCACAAACATCTTCTGTCCTCTGTATGCTGATCGCGGGCGATAGTTTTACTGTATTAATGTACAGTGTCAAGCGAATGCCGCGGCGCTGCGCATCTACCACCTCGCGCGGCGGGCGGGCTGCGCGCAAAAGCAGCAAACGGTTCGCTGGCGCTGAAGAAGACCCCTATTGACATCAAGGAGTTATTTCAGTGCTGGCGATTGATAGCTGGAGCCGATATTGACCGGTAAAATTGGCAAAACTACTGTATATATATTCAGTATTGTGTGGTGGGTTGAAAAATGAACGTTTACACGCCGGTTGAGCTACGTCAGATTGTCTCCTTTCCCTTTTTTGCCGACCTGGTGCAGTGCGGCTTTCCCAGCCCGGCTCAGGACTATGTTGAGAAGCGAATCGACCTCAACGAGCTGCTGGTGCAGCATCCCAGCGCGACCTATTTTGTCAAAGCCGCTGGCGACAGCATGATCGATGCCGGCATTGACGAAGGCGATTTGCTGGTGGTGGACAGCGCGCGTAAAGCGGAGCATGGCGATATCGTGATTGCCGCCGTCGGCGGCGAGTTTACGGTAAAGAAGCTGCAGCTTCTGCCGCGGGTGCAGCTTAACCCGATGAACCCGGCCTATTCGCCCATCGTGGTCGGCCGCGAGGAGACGCTCGATATTTTCGGCGTCGTAACCTACATCATCAAGGCGGCGGGCTGATCATGTTCGCGCATTGTGATGTGAACGCCTTCTATGCCAGCTGTCAGACCGCCTTCCGGCCAGACCTGAAGGGGCGGCCGGTGGTGGTGCTGTCGAACAACGACGGCTGCGTGATCGCCCGCTCGGCGGAGGCGAAGCCGTTTGTGAAAATGGGCGAACCCTACTTTAAGCAGAAGGCTGCGTTTCTTCGCCACGGCGTCGTGGCGTTTAGCAGTAATTATGAGCTGTATGCCGACATGTCCAGCCGGGTGATGGCCACCCTGGAAGAGCTCACCCCGCGCTGCGAAATTTACAGTATCGATGAGGCCTTTTGCGATGTCAGCGGTGTGCGTCATTGTAGAGATCTGACCGATTTTGGCCGCGAAATCCGCGCCACGGTGCTGCAGCGTACCCATCTGACGCTGGGCGTTGGCATCGCCCAGACCAAAACCCTGGCGAAGCTGGCCAACCACGCGGCGAAGCAGTGGCCGCGGCAGACGGGCGGGGTAGTGGACTTGTCCTGCCCGCAGCGGCAGCGAAAGCTGATGGCGCTGCTGCCGGTGAGCGAGGTCTGGGGCATCGGGCGGCGGATCGGCAAAAAGCTTGAAGCGATGGGGATCGGCACGGTACTCCAGCTGGCGGAGAGCGATATCCGCTTTATCCGCAAGCACTTCACGGTGGTGCTCGAACGAACGGTACGGGAGCTGCGCGGCGAGCCTTGCCTGGCGCTGGAGGAGTTTGCCCCCGCTAAGCAGGAAATTATCTGCAGCCGTTCGTTCGGGGATCGGATTACGGCCTATGAGGATATGCGCCAGGCGATCTGCAGCTATGCCGCGCGGGCAGCAGAAAAGCTGCGCGGTGAGCATCAGTACTGCCGGTTCGTCTCCGCCTTTGTCAAAACCAGCCCCTTCGCGCTGAATGAACCCTATTACGGCAACAGCGCCTCGCTAAAGCTGCTGACGCCGACCCAGGACTCCCGGGATATTATCGCCGCGGCGACGAGCTGTCTGGATGCCATCTGGAAAGCGGGGCATCGCTATCAGAAGGCCGGCGTGATGCTCGGCGATTTCTACAGCCAGGGCGTCGCCCAGCTGAATCTGTTCGACGAGCTTGCTCCGCGGCACAACAGCGCCAGACTGATGCAGGTTCTCGACCAGCTGAATGCGAAAAACGGCAGGGGGGCGCTCTATTTTGCCGGCCAGGGGATCCAGCAGCAGTGGCAGATGAAGCGGGAGATGCTCTCGCCGCGCTACACCACGCGATACGGCGACCTGCTCCGCGTCAGATAACGCGCGCTATCCCTGCACCGCGGCCGGAAAAACCGCCGCCAGCCAGTCAATAAAGACGCGGAGCCGGGGCGGGACGTGCCGGTGCCGGGCATAGACAACGTGAAAAGGATAGGGGGCCGGGCGCCAGGCGCTGAGGATCTCCACCAGTTCGCCGCTCGCCAGCGCCGGTTTCAGCGAATAGGTAAAGGTCTGCACAATGCCTAAGCCCGCCTCGCCAGCGGCAATATGCGCGTTGCTCTCATTGATGCCGAGATGGGGTTCTGTCTTCAGCTCGGTGCTGACGCCGTGACGCGTAAAGCGAAACGGAAACGCTCTGCCGCTGGCCGGCGACAGGTAGCTGATGAGCCGGTGGCCATGATGTAGTTCATCCGGCGAGGCGGGGGTGCCGTAGCGCTGAAGATAGCCCGGGGTGGCGCAGGTGACCAGCGCCGCCTCGCCGATTTTACGGGCGATCAGCGTCGAGTCTTCCATCGGACCGCCGCGGATGGCGCAGTCAATATTGCCGCTGATGAGGTCCGCGGGTTTATCGGCCACCTGCAAATCGATACGGATATCCGGCCAGGAGGTCATAAAGTCCGCCAGCAGCGGGATCAGCACATCGCACGCGGTCGACCCGCCGATGGCGATCCGTAGATGGCCCTTCGGCTTATTGCGGGCGGTATTGAACGACGCGTCGATCTCTTCCAGGTCTTCCAGCAGACAGCGGGCTTTTTCATAGTACTCCCGTCCTTCCGGCGTCACGGTGATACGCCGCGTAGTGCGCTGCAGGAGGGAAACCCCAAGATGCGCCTCCAGTTGCTGAATGGTTTTGCTGAGGGTGGCGTTGGGCATATTCAGCGAGTCCGCGGCGCGGGTAAAGCTGCCGGCTTCGACAACGCGAGTGAAGGCTTTGAGAGCTGAAAACCGGTCCATTATTCGCTTTATCCTGGTTACTGGAGGTCATTATCCACCGAGGGGAAGAGTGTTTTTCAGATTAGGCCATTTTTCCGCCTCGCCGGGACGATTACAGTGCTTTCCATACCCGGCGGGGCGCGTTCGCGAGCCTGGCCTGTTTATACTCTAACCAAGGAAATGCACCATGAGCAAAAAACTTGCGGATAAAGTGGCGTTAGTCACCGGCGGCAGCGCCGGGATTGGCCTGGCGTCGGCGAAAGCACTGGCGGAGCAGGGCGCGAAGGTGTACATCACCGGCCGCCGTCAGGAGGAGCTGGATGCGGCGGTAAGATTCATCGGACCCGCCGCCCGCGCGATCCGCGCCGACGCCGCCGTGTTAAGCGACCTTGACGCGGTATTTGCGACCATTGCCGAAGAGTCCGGCCGGCTGGATGTGCTGTTCGCCAATGCCGGCGGCGGAGACATGCTGCCGCTGAGCGCCATCACCGAAGCACACGTCGACCGGATTTTCGCCACCAACGTGCGCGGGGTGGTGTTCACCGTGCAAAAAGCGCTGCCGCTGCTCGCCGATGGCGCCTCGGTGATTTTGACCGGCTCTACGGCGGCGGTAAAAGGGACGGCTAACTTCAGCATCTATAGCGCCAGTAAGGCCGCGGTACGCAGCCTGGCGCGCTCCTGGGCGCTGGAGGTTAGCGACCGCGGGATCCGCATCAATGTGGTCAGCCCGGGGCCGGTACGTACCCCGGGTCTGGGAGGGCTGGTGGCGGAGGCGGACCGCCAGGGCTTGTTCGATGCTCTGGCGGCCGGCGTACCACTCGGGCGGCTGGGCGAGCCGGAGGAGATTGGCCGGACGGTGGTATTTTTAGCGTCGGATGAGTCGAGCTTTATTAACGCCGCGGAGATCTATGTCGACGGCGGGCTGGCGCAAATCTAAGCGCCTGCCGTCGCCGCACTGACCTGACCGGGCAGAGGCGCTTTCAGCAGGGCGATCAGCAGCGTACTGCCCACCATGATCCCCGCCGCCAGCCACACCATTTCCGACAGGCCAGCTGAGGCGATCAGCTGGCCGCCGACAAACGCCCCGGTGCCGATGGCGGCATTAAAAATGGCCACATAAATGGCTGACGCCGGCTGGGCGACAGCGCCCGCGCTGCGCAGCAGCCAGGTCTGTAAGCCTACGAACACAATCGCGATGCCGGCGCCCCACAGGGCTAACAGTAGCCCGCTAAAACAGAACGGCAGTGGCGCAAGACGGGCGGCGCCAAGGAGCGCCAGCGCGCCCCCGCTCAGCAGCAGCGCAGCGAAAATCAGCCCCTTCAGATGACGATCGATAAGCTTACCCGCGATAACGTTACCCAGCAGCCCGGAAACCCCTGACAGCAGCAGCAGGCCGGAGAGAGCGGTCGCCGGGACTCCCTGCAGATTTATCAGCAGTGGTTCAATGTAGGTGAAGGCGGCAAAGTGAGCGGTAATGATGCAGGCCGTGGCGCCATACAGGCCACCGAGCAGCGGATTGCGGAAGATATCGCGATAAACACGCAGCCTGACGGGGGCAGGGGCGGCCAGCGGGGGCAGCGTCGAGCACAGCACCGCAGCGGCGGCTAGTGACAGCAAGGCCATCGACATAAACGCGAGTCGCCAGCCCGCCAGGGTGGCGATAAAGCTCGCCAGCGGCACCCCCACTACGCTTGCCGCTGACACGCCGCCAAAAATGATCGCCGTGGCCAGCCCCAGCCGGTGCGGCGGCACCAGCTGCGCGGCGACAAGGCCAATTAAGGCCCAGAAGGCGCCATGCGCCAGGGCGCCAATCATGCGGGCGCTCATCAGGGCGAACATCGAATAAGACCGGGTTGCGGCGAGGCAGGAAAGCGCGAGGATCAGCATCAGCCCGACCAGCAGCGCCTTGCGGGAAATACGCGTCGGCATTGCGCCGGAAAGCAGAGCCGCCAGGGCGCCTACCCAGCCATAGGCGGTGACGGCGAGGCCCACGCCGGATTCCGTCTGGTGAAAATCCGCCGCCAGGGCGCTGAGCATGCCCACCGGCGCCAGTTCGCTGGTGACGATCGAAAAGGCGCAGATCCCGAGCGCAACGACGGCAATCCAGACGCGCGCCGGCGCCGGGTGGAGGGGTAAAGCAATCTCTTTCATATCAGGCGTATCCTTAGGAAAGGAGCGTTCCGTGCGGTGCACGGACGTTCAGGTGAGGAGAGAGCAAGCGACCGGATGGCCTGGTTGTCTCCGCGAATGGCGTGCAGTATCATCCCTGCAAAATTGATAAAAAAGAGCGGAAAACGGAGAGCCGTTTTCCATAAACGGAAAAGAGATGACAGCAGAATTTCATTGGGATGATGCGCGCATCTTCCTCGCCATCGCCCGGGCGGGAACGCTGAGCGGCGCCGCCGACAAGATGAACATGGGGATTGCCACGGTCTCCCGCCGGCTGGATCGGCTGGAGCAGGCGTTGAACGTTCCGCTCTTCAGCCGCCATCAGAGCGGCTACCGCCTGACCGACGATGGTGAAGCCCTGCTCGCGCGGGCGGAGGCGCTGGAATACGCTGGCCTGGCGTTCGGCGAAGCGGCGCAACTGCAGGGGCATGTCGCCGGGGTTGTTCGCCTGGCCACCTCGGATAACCTGGCCACGCATTTTATTCTGCCCTCCCTGAAAGGGCTCCTGGACCATTATCCCGAGCTGCGGGTGGAGGTGCTGAGCGGCGTGCAGCCGGTGAACCTGCACCGTCGGGATGCCGATCTGGCGATCCGCATGGTCAAGCCTGAGGCCGGGCATCTGACGTTAAAGCGGCTGGGGACGGTGGGGTTTGGCGTCTATGGCGCCGCCGACTGTCTGGTCGGCGCGGACGGCCTGTCGCTGAGCGAGGCGGACTTTGTGGGGTGGCCGGAAACTCACCAGCACCTGCCGGCCGCCCAATGGATCACGCGCACCCTGCGCGGCCGGCCGTGTAAAGTCGAAGCCAATACGCTCGTGGCCCAGGTTTCCGCAGTATCCGCGGGCCTCGGATTGGGCGTCCTGCCGCACTTTATGGCGCGGGCCAGCGGTCTGCAGTGCCTGCAGCCGGAGATCGGTGCGGATCAGACCCTCTGGCTGGTGATGCATTCTGACCTGGCCGGATCCAGACGCGTGCGGGTTCTCGCCGACCATCTCATCGCTCTCTTTGCGGACCATCAAGATCGGCTGGCGATGCCCTGAAGGGGCGCGGCTTGGGCGTGTATCGATAAGACTGCCCGAGGCTGACGAGCCACGATTTTTTCCGCGCCAGCTAACAGTGATACTCGCCGCGCAATATTCGGCCCAATGCTGCCCCGCAGTCGAAAATACTGCAGAGTGAGAGGATATCCCCGTCCGGCAAAATAATTTTGTGTTGTGGCCAGCGCGGCATTGTTGCGCTCCCCCAGAAATGCCTGTCGATGTTAGGGTGAGACGTTTATCACCACAGGAGAACGCAAATGATTGTCAGGACCTGGCACGGCTGTGTGCCATTGCAACATGCTGAGGGGTTTGCCCGCCACCTCGAGCGGACCGGCGTGGAACACGCTCAGAGCATCGCCGGCAACCGGGGGGCGCTGGTGCGCCAGGAAAACCAGGGCGAATGGGCGCATTTCTTTCTTGCCACCTACTGGCAGGATCTCGCGGCGGTCAAAGCCTTCGCTGGCGAAGACTATCACGTCGCGGTCACCTATCCGGACGACGACGCATTCGAACTCCTCTCCGACCCCTATGTGTTTCAGCATGAAGTCGAGGTCGTGTCGCCGCTGTAGGCTGATGACCGGGCAGGTGGAAGATTGGCCAGCAGCAGGCGGTTGCTGGCCGCGTGAGAGCGACGTCTACCTTGTATGGGCAGCCAGCCGCCGCTGGGTGAACGTGGCATGATGGGAACACTCAGCGCGTGAGGGCCGCGACAATGGAGGCTTCCATTTTCTCCGGCGTCGTGAACGGCGCAAAACGCGTGAGGGGTGTGCCGTCGCGACCGATGAGGAACTTGGTGAAATTCCACTTGATCCGTCCGCCGAGCACGCCGGGCAACGCTTGTTTCAGATAACGAAACAGCGGGTGTGCGGCGGGGCCGTTGACGTCCACTTTCTCAAACATCGGGAAGCTCACGCCGTAGTTAACGTGACAAGTCTGCTCGATTTCATCCGCACCGCCGGGTTCCTGCTTACCAAACTGGTTGCACGGGAAACCAAGCACTACCAGCCCCTGAGCCGCGTACTTTTTGTAGAGCGCTTCCAGGCCAGCGTATTGCGGTGTGAAGCCACAATGGCTGGCCGTATTCACCACCAGAACCACCTTGCCAGCATAGTCAGCCATGGAGAGGGGCTGGCCGCGCAGGCGGGTAGCCGTCAATTGATAAAAAGGGGTCATAGCAGGCTCCTGAGAGTAGAAACAGTTCAACGCTGACGATCGCGCGAATGTTTGAAGCAGATTAGGCAGTTATGATACACAGGGTTAGGGATTTGTACCTGGAGTGTTAAAAAAACGCCAGATGTCATAGAGAAAATCGCGAACAGGAACGGCTGAAAATGATGAAATATGTCTTATCGCTGGTGGTGGTGGCGATACTCGCAGGATGTACCAGCACGCCAAACTTGCCGCCTCGGGATACCATTGTGGCGATGAAACCCACAGAGTCCGGTATTGTCGCCAGCTCAGCGAAATACAGTTACCGCTTTGTCCGTGACGGTGTGCCTCAGGAATATCAGCGTTATAAGACCTTTTATGAACGCTTTCACCAACAGGCTTCCGGCGTGCGGGTTAACTTTGTCGTGGTACAACATGAGGTGACGGCGGAATATCTGGTGGTGATGGATCAGCGCAAACTGGATGCCGGGCAGCATAGCGAGCTGGTGAATCAGTATCATGCGGTGCAAATTGATAACGATCGCCTCGGGGTGTTGTTTAAAGCGACAGGATTTTGGACTGCATCGGACGCGTCAGATCTGGCCGCCGCCTACCAGTTAGCGCACCCCGTTGTGGTATCAATCAATGATAAGACCAAAACGATTAGCTCGCTTGGCGCCGTTGCCCTGGCCCCGTTGTTTCCGTTTTACATGATGTATGGATGTGCCACCGGGCCTTGTGTCTGAGGAAAACAGCCAGCAAGTCACTCGACTCACTGGCTGAGTATTTAATTAAGCTTCACTTTTAGATGACTGCTTGTGAAACAGTTCGCGGAATACCGGGTAGATATCCTCCTGGTCGCGAATATGCTGCATGGCGAAATTATCAAAGGTCGCCTGCAGGTGTTCATACTCGCGCCACAGGGTCTGATGCGCCCGGCGGGTAATTTCGATATAGCTGTAATAACGCACCACCGGCAGAATTTTCTTCGCCAGCAGTTCGTGGCACAGCGGGGAGTCATCGGCCCAGTTGTCGCCATCCGACGCCTGGGCGGCGTAGATGTTCCACTGCGCCGGATCATAGCGGGCCTGCACTACTTCATCCATCAGCTTCAGGGCGCTGGAGACAATGGTGCCGCCGGTTTCCTGAGAATAGAAGAATTCGTGCTCATCCACCTCTTTTGCCTGGGTATGGTGGCGGATATAGACCACGTCGACGTTTTTATAAGTCCGGCTGAGGAACAGATACAGCAGGATATAAAAGCGCTTGGCCATGTCTTTGGTGGCCTGGTCCATCGAGCCTGAGACGTCCATCAGGCAGAACATCACCGCCTGGCTGGAAGGCTCCGGCCGTTTTTCGTAATTTTTGTAGCGTAAGTCAAAGGTGTCGATAAACGGCACCCGCTCGATTTTAGCCCGAAGTTCGGCAATCTCTTTGCGCAGGCGCTCCTCCTCCAGCAGCTGCACCGGTTCGCTGCGGCTGATGGCTTCCAGATCCTCCTCCAGGGCGCGCAGTTCACGACGCTTGCCGGCGGTCATCGCCGTACGGCGGGCCAGCGAGTTCTGCAGTGAACGTACCACGCTGATGTTGGCTGGCACCCCATTGGAGGTAAAACCCGCGCGATGGGTTTTAAACTCGTTCAGCTGCCGGTGCTGGTTTTTCTTCAGGTTCGGCAGGGCCAGATCTTCAAATAACAGATCCAGGTATTCATCTTTCGAGATCTGGAAGACAAACTCATCCTTTCCTTCACCATCGGCGCTGGCTTGCCCCTGACCGCTACCGCCGCCGCCGCCGCCACCGCCCTGCGGGCGCTCAATGCGGTCGTTTTGCACAAAATGGTCGTTGCCCGGGTGGACGCGGTTGCGCAGGCCGCCGCGACCCTGATGAAACATCGGCTCGTTGATATCGTCCGTCGGGATCGAGACGGATTCTCCGCTCTCAATATCGGTCACCGAGCGCTTGTTGATGGCCTCGGAGATCGACTGTTTAATCTGCGCCTTATAACGGCGCAAAAAGCGCTGGCGGTTGACGGCGCTTTTGTTTTTCCCGTTCAGGCGTCGGTCTATGAACCAGGTCATATGCCCTCCTGTACTGCATTAGCCAACTTTACTTATCATCATTCAGCTGCAGTTGACCCGGCGGCGTGCCGCCGGGTTGGACGCATCAGGACGATTTACGAACCCGCAGGTACCACTCGCACAGCAGGCGAACCTGTTTGCGGGTGTAGCCTTTCTCCATCATGCGGTCGACAAAGTCGTCGTGTTTTTTCTGCTCATCGGTTGAGGTTTTGGCATTAAACGAAATGACCGGCAACAGCTCTTCGGTATTGGAGAACATTTTCTTCTCAATAACCGTGCGCAGTTTCTCATAGCTGGTCCAGTTCGGATTACGTCCGCTGTTGTTGGCTCTGGCGCGCAGCACAAAGTTGACGATTTCGTTACGGAAGTCTTTCGGGTTGCTAATCCCGGCTGGCTTCTCAATTTTCTCCAGCTCGGCATTCAACGATTCACGGTCAAACAGCTGCCCGGTGTCCGGATCGCGGTATTCCTGATCCTGGATCCAGAAGTCAGCGTAGGTGACATAGCGATCGAAAATGTTCTGTCCATACTCGGAGTAGGATTCCAGATAAGCGGTCTGGATCTCTTTGCCGATAAACTCGGCGTATTTCGGGATCAGATAGCCTTTGAGGAATTCCAGATAGCGCTCGGCCTGCTCCTGTGGGAACTGTTCGCGCTCAATCTGCTGCTCCAGCACATAGAACAGATGCACCGGGTTGGCGGCCACCTCGACGTGGTCGAAGTTAAATACCCGAGACAGGATCTTAAAGGCAAAGCGGGTGGAGAGCCCGTTCATCCCTTCATCAACCCCGGCGTAATCGCGATACTCCTGATAGGACTTCGCTTTCGGGTCGGTATCTTTCAGACTTTCGCCGTCATAGACCCGCATCTTCGAGTAGATGCTCGAGTTCTCCGGCTCTTTCAGGCGCGACAGAATCGAAAAGCGCGCCAGGGTTTCCAGGGTGCCCGGGGCGCAGGGCGCATGGGTCAGCTCACTGTTGTTGAGCAGTTTTTCATAGATGCGGATCTCTTCGGAGATACGCAGGCAATAAGGCACCTTGACGATATAGACGCGGTCGAGGAAGGCCTCATTGTTCTTGTTATTACGGAAGGTCACCCATTCCGATTCGTTGGAGTGAGCAAGGATGATCCCGTTAAACGGCAGGGCGGAGATCCCTTCGGTGCCGTTATAGTTACCTTCCTGGGTGGCGGTCAGCAGCGGATGCAGCACCTTAATCGGCGCTTTAAACATCTCGACGAACTCCATAATCCCCTGGTTGGCGCGGCACAGCGCACCGGAGTAGCCGTAGGCGTCCGGGTCGTTCTGCGCATAGTGTTCCAGCTTACGGATATCCACCTTACCGACCAGCGCTGAAATATCCTGGTTGTTTTCATCACCCGGTTCGGTTTTGGCGATGGCAACCTGCTCGAGAATCGATGGCCAGACTTTAACCACGCGGAATTTAGTGATATCGCCGCCAAACTCGTGCAGGCGCTTGGCCGCCCACGGCGACATAATGGTGCCGAGATAGCGGGTCGGGATGCCATACTCTTTCTGGAGGATCTGCGCATCTTCCTGCGGATTGAACAGGCACAGCGGGTGATCGTTGACCGGACTGCGTTCGCCGTTGGCGCTCAGCACATAGATGGGCACGCGCTGCATCAGCGCTTTCAGCCGTTCAGCCAGCGACGATTTACCACCGCCCACCGGCCCCAGCAGATAGAGGATCTGTTTCTTCTCTTCCAGCCCCTGGGCGGCATGCTTGAGGTAGGAAACGATCTGCTCAATGGCGTCTTCCATACCGTAAAACTCTTCAAATGCCGGATAGCGTGCGATAACCCGGTTTGAAAAGAGACGGGATAGCCGCGGCTCGAGAGCCGTATCAACCATGACGGGTTCACCAATGGCCATCAACAGACGTTCTGCCGCATTGGCATAGGCACTGCGATCTTGCCGGCAGATGGTAAGAAACTCCTGCAGTGTGAACTCTTCGTCCTTGGCAGCTTCGTAGCGCTGGCGATAGTGATCGAATATATTCATGGCATGCCGTCCTTTCGTTTTTTAGCACAGGTTGAGAGCCGTTCATATGAATAGTGGGGGCCCCCGGAAGACATAAGCTGAACATCGCTCTCCTGGTATCCAGCAACCCTTATGCCAGGTTGCGGGTGGGGTAGCGTGAATGTGCCCGGCAATTACACCTTCTAAATTTAAGCGTAGATGCATTTAGAAATCTTGCATGGCGCAGAAAATCAATTTCAATGACATATCAATAACTCATCCTGAACATGGCGCTTTTTGATTCGTTGGGACGCAAAGTTGTCATCGGGCTGTCACCGGATGGTAAGAGAAGGGTGGCAAAGTGAACGATTTGTGTCATATCGGGTAAAGAATTTGAGGCATGAGACCTACGACGGTACACTGCACGGGCTGATTATTTGACAACGGGAATATGGATTGTGACTAAAATCAAACTTCTGGCACTCGGCGTGCTGATAGCGACGTCCGCCAGCGCGGCGCATGCCGACGGGAAGTTCACTCTTGGGGCTGGCGTAGGGGTCGTTGAGCATCCGTATAAGCAATATGATGCGGATGTCTATCCGGTGCCGGTCATTAGTTATGAGAGCGAAAACTTCTGGTTCCACGGTCTGGGCGGGGGTTACTACCTGTGGAATGACACCAACGATAAACTGTCGATTACGGCCTACTGGTCGCCAATGTACTTCAAGCCGGGCGACAGCGACAGCGAGCAGATGCGTCGACTGGATAAACGTAAATCGACCGTGATGGCCGGTCTTTCTTATGTCCACAACACGCCCTATGGCTTCCTGCGCACGACGATTGCCGGCGATACGCTGGATAACAGCAACGGTATTAACTGGGATCTCGCCTGGCTGTACCGTTACACCAACGGTAACCTGACGCTGACGCCGGGTATTGGCGTGGAGTGGAACAGCGACAATCAGAACGAATACTACTATGGTGTCTCCCGGCACGAGTCGCGCCGCAGCGGCATGCGCAGCTATGACCCGGACAGTAGCTGGAACCCGTATCTGGAACTGTCGGCTAACTATCGCTTCCTTGGTGACTGGAGCGTTTATGGCGTGGCGCGCTACACGCGTCTGTCGGATGAAATTACCGACAGTCCGATGGTGGATAAATCCTGGAGCGGTCTGATCTCCACCGGGATCACCTACACCTTCTGATTGTGCATTCTTACAGTGCGCTTCATGCATCAAAACAGGGCCTTGCGCCCTGTTTTGCTTTATGGTGGTGCATACGGTTAAGGAGGAGAAGATGGTGAAAAAAACAGTACGCTTCGGCGAGCAGGCGGCAGTGCCGGCCATCGGGCTGGGCACCTGGTATATGGGCGAACATGCGGCGCAGCGTCAGCAGGAAGTGGCTGCACTGCGGGCGGGCATCGACCATGGACTGACGGTGATCGATACGGCGGAAATGTACGCCGACGGCGGGGCGGAGGAAGTGGTGGGCCAGGCGATCCGCGGTCTGCGCGACCGGGTAGTGCTGGTCTCCAAAGTCTATCCCTGGCATGCCGGCAAAGCGGCGATGCACCGCGCCTGTGAAAACAGCCTGCGCCGGCTGCAGACTGACTATCTGGACATGTATCTCCTGCACTGGCGCGGGGATATCCCGCTGCAGGAGACGGTTGAGGCGATGGAGAAGCTGGTGGCCGAGGGCAAGATCCGCCGCTGGGGCGTCTCTAATCTGGACACCGAGGATATGCAGGCGCTGTGGCGGACGGCGGATGGCGAGCACTGTGCAACCAACCAGGTGCTCTACCATCTCGCATCGCGGGGCATTGAATACGATCTCCTGCCCTGGTGCCAGCAGCACAGTCTGCCGGTGATGGCCTACTGCCCGCTGGCGCAGGCGGGGCGCTTACGCGATGGACTTTTTCAGCATAGCGATATCATTAATATGGCTAACGCGCGGGGGATTACGGTAGCGCAACTGCTGCTCGCTTGGGTGATTCGTCATCCGGGAGTGCTGGCGATCCCGAAAGCGGCCAGTATTGAGCATGTGGTGCAGAATGCCGCAGCGCTCGACATCGTCCTTAGTGGGGAAGAGCTCGCGCAGCTGGACCGCCTCTATCCGCCGCCGCAGCGAAAAACCCGGCTGGATATGGTTTAACCCATCGTTCACGGCAAAGAAAAACAAAAGCCCCGTTACCAACGGGGCTTTTGCTATTAGCGTTTTTTCACACTGATGGTTTGCGCCAGGCGAGAGGGCGTCTCTTCGCTGGCTTTCTGCGGCTGGGTTACGCAGCAGGTTTCGACGCAAACGAAGGTTTTGTAGCCATCGTCCGGCATATCGCCCATGCTGACGGACAGCGCCGGGCCCGGGTTCCAGGCCACCACATTGTGCTGATGATGATGCACCACGTCGATAGTGCGGTTTAGCGCGTCGTCATGGATCACGCTGCAGCTGTCGGCGTTGAGATAGACGCGATCGGTGCGGTCCGGGAAGGTCTGCACGCCGTTGCTCAGAACGCCTTCTTCGGCATTGTTCACTTTATCGATATAGCGCTCGCCAAGACCGCTCACCTTCACCGCCGCGATATCGCCGACGTTGAAATAGCTGTGCAGGGCAGAGGTGGTCTCGAATTCACCGTGGGCTTCCAGCTCGATTTCACAGGTCTTGCCCAGCTTAAAGCGGGCATAGAGGGTGAACTCGTGCGGCCAGAGCTTCATGGTTTCAGCGCTGTGCTGGAGCGCAAAGGTCAACATTACGCCGCTGTCGTCTTCGTCATGACCTTCCAGGGTCCATGGCAGATTGCGGGCAAAGCCGTGCGACGGCAGACCTTGCTGCGCAGAAGGACCAAACCAGGGCCAGCAAATCGGCACGCCGCCGCGCAGGGCGACGCCCTGTTTAAACGGGGTGTTGTTGCTCAGCCACAGAACTTCTTCTTCACCGGCGGGTTTCCAGGAGAGCAGGTGCGCCCCCTGCAGCGCCACAGAGGCTTTCACCTGCGGATGGTCGATGACAATCAGCTCCAGGTCGTCCAGCTGGCGACGGGAGATCACGGGAGAAATGGTTTCATTCACCGGGAGAGCAAAAATTTTATTTATCATTGTGCAATCCTATCTCTGCAGACAAAAAAAAGAGCGACCGAAGTCGCTCTTACAGATTACTTTTTCATCTCAACTTATTTGGAGATGTGGGCAATCAGATCCAGAACTTTGTTGGAGTAGCCGGTTTCGTTGTCGTACCAGGAAACCAGTTTCACGAAGTTGTCGTTCAGTGCGATACCCGCTTTAGCATCGAACACGGAAGTGCAAACTTCGCCGTTGAAATCGGTAGAAACAACGTCGTCTTCGGTGTAACCCAGAACGCCTTTCATAGCGCCTTCAGAAGCGGCTTTGATGGCTTTCTTGATTTCTTCGTAGGACGCTGCTTTTTCCAGACGAACGGTCAGGTCAACAACAGATACGTTCGGAGTTGGAACGCGGAACGCCATACCGGTCAGTTTGCCGTTCAGTTCTGGCAGTACTTTACCTACTGCTTTAGCAGCGCCGGTAGAGGACGGGATGATGTTCTGAGCTGCGCCGCGGCCGCCGCGCCAGTCTTTGTGAGACGGGCCATCAACGGTTTTCTGAGTAGCGGTGGTAGCGTGGACGGTGGTCATCAGGCCTTCAACGATACCGAAGTTGTCGTTGATAACTTTAGCCAGCGGCGCCAGGCAGTTGGTGGTGCAGGAAGCGTTGGAAACGATGTCCTGGCCAGCGTAAGCGTCGAAGTTAGCGCCGCGAACGAACATCGGAGTGTTGTCTTTGGACGGGCCAGTCAGAACGACTTTTTTCGCGCCAGCGGTGATGTGTTTACGAGCGGTTTCGTCGGTCAGGAAGATACCGGTTGCTTCAGCAACAACGTCAACACCAACTTCGTCCCACTTCAGGTTAGCCGGGTCACGTTCAGCGGTAACACGGATTTTTTTACCGTTAACGACCAGATGACCGTCTTTCACTTCAACGGTACCGTCGAAACGACCGTGAGTGGAGTCATACTTCAGCATGTAAGCCATGTACTCTGCGTCTAACAGGTCGTTGATTGCAACGATCTCGATGTCAGAACGTTTCTGAGCAGCACGGAAAACAATGCGACCGATACGGCCAAAACCGTTGATACCTACTTTGATAGTCATATATTCCACCAGCTATTTGTTAGTGAATAAAAGGTTGCCTGTAAAATTACAAAAACCTTACGCAGCGTCAAGCGGAATCGTGTCAATCATTGCGACAAATCAATCCTGAGCAGACCTTTGCGCGATTGATTTGCCTCACTTTCCCTTTGAGCCCAATTCCATATGGGGGCTGCGCGCGGAATTTTAAAGGGCATTTAAGATAAAAACGTGATTTAAGTCACAATTATCTGGCTGCCTGTGGGCACCGGATAAGTTTAGAACAAAAGTGTACGCTTCATTGTTAATGTTTTGTTAGAATTGGAGCGAAAGTAGTCCATTGCAAAGCGAGATGTAAGCCCATGGCGAATAAACCCACCCCGGAAGAGCTGAAAAATGGCTTGAGCGAAATGCAGTTTTACGTGACGCAGCATCATGGCACCGAACCGCCTTTCACCGGACGGCTGTTGCACAACAAGAAAAATGGCGTGTACCACTGCCTGGTGTGCGATGCGCCGCTGTTTAACTCCCAGACTAAATACGACTCCGGCTGCGGCTGGCCGAGCTTCTACGAGCCGGTAAGCGCGGAGGCCATTCGCTATCTGACCGACAATTCGCACGGCATGCAGCGCATTGAGATCCGTTGCGGAAACTGTGATGCCCATCTCGGCCACGTGTTTCCGGATGGTCCGCAGCCGACCGGCGAGCGCTATTGTGTCAACTCGGCATCGCTGAGCTTCACCGATGAGCAAAATGGCGAGCAAATCAAGGGTTGAAGAAACGATTCAGCAAATTATTCCAGGCGGAGGTGAGCGGAAGATGGATATTGAGCAAATTATCGACAGTATGACGCCGGAAGTGTATCAGCGTCTGGCGACGGCGGTAGAGCTGGGAAAATGGCCGGATGGCGTCGCGCTGACGCCGGAGCAGAAGGAAAATAGCCTGCAGCTGGTGATGCTCTGGCAGGCCCGGTATAACACCGACGCCCAGCACATGACCATCGACACCAGCGGGCAGATGGTAATGAAGAGCAAACAGCAGCTGAAAGAGGATTTTGGCATCGTGCCGAAGCCGATCGCCACCGTTAAACTGCAATAAACCGCCGGCCGGCGGTGAGACGTTCCGGCGTCGGGTAACCGCGCGCCGGATGGCGTCATGTCGAATGACCGCGTCCGGCGGTCAGCCGCTTCGCTTACTTTTTGTTCATCATCGCTTTCAGATCGGCAAACGGGTTGTAGGTGGCCTCGCCGACGCTCTTTTGCGCATCTTCTCCTGCCACCACCGTGGAGCCATACTGATCGGCTTCGGTGTACTTGGAATGTTCGTGATCGTGACAGTACAGGCACAACATCTCCCAGTTGCTGCCATCTTCCGGGTTATTGGAGTGGTCGTGATCGATGTGGTGCACCGTCAGCTCGCGCAGATTGGAGTAGACAAACTCCCGTGAGCAGCGTCCGCACACCCAGGGAAAAAGCTTGAGCGCCTTTTCGCGGTAACCCACTTCCAGACGTGCGTAATTTTTGGGGATATAGGCCATGGCCCCCTGCCTCCTGTCAAACGGTTAAGCTGCGCCAACCCCTGGCGCAGCGGATAACAGGCATCATAACCTATCCCGGGCGGCGCGATATACCTGCATTGCAGGCGATGCTGCCTGCGTCACGCCTCCCGGTGCCGACGATGCGGCGGAACAGCCATGATTAGTGTTTGATCCCCAGCGATTCCGCCAGCTGACGGGCCAGCTGATTCTGGTCATCGGCGCCATATTCCCAGAACATGGCCCCGGCGAGGCCCTTCGCCTTGATATAGTCCGCCTTAATGGCTACCGAGCGCGGGTTCTCATAGGAGAGGGCGAACAGCGGCTTGCCCTCCGCGGACTGCACTGACAGCCACGGAACCTTCGCCTCATCGTCCCAGTGCTCGGTAAAACGCTTTTGCGGATCGTTGAGCAGTTTGCCCACGATATCATTGTATTTCACGTAGGTGTCTTTGCTCAGGTCATAGCCCAGCGAGGCAAACAGCGCGATCTGTTGTGGCCCAAAATAGGGCTGGGTGACCGGATTGTTTTGCGCATCCGCTTTCGTCCAGTCAATCCCCGGCTCGACCGCCCGTTTCGGTACCCGGCCATAAAAACCAATCCCGAGGTTCATCTGGCTGGGTTTAAGCCCGGCGGCCAGGTAATTGTTGACCACAAAATCGGCGCTGTATTTATCCGCTGCGGCGACCGTCGGCCAGTGGCTGGAGTCATACAGATTCGAGTTGAAGTACTGCGTGCCGTAGGCCATGTCGTAGGTCATCAGGTTGATGTAGTTCAGCACCGGGGCCACCGCTTTGACGTCCACCCAGCTTTTCGGGCTCTCGGCATTGGCGCCCACGGCGATAGTCACCAGCTTTTGCTCACCGACTGCCTCACGCAGCGATTTCAGCAGGGCAGTGAAGTTGTCGCGGTCAGCCGGCTGGCTGGCCACCAGTCCCCAGGCGCCGTTGACCGGAAACTCCCAGTCGAGGTCAATGCCGTCCAGACCATATTGCTGGATGATTTTCTGCGCGGAACGAATAAAGACGGCGCGACTTTCTGCGGTCGCCGCCGCGCCGGAGAAACCACGCGCGCCCCAGCCGCCGACCGACAGCAGGACTTTGAGGTCCGGATTCTGTTTACGCAGGGCGGGGAGCTTTTGCAGATCCGCCTGCACCTTCGGCGACAGCCAGATCTCGTGCAGATGAGCAGGATCCTTCAGGGCCGCATTGGTCTCGTCTTTTTCATCGTTATAGATAAGGCCAAACGAGTAGTTGAGATGGGTGATCTGCCGGACGTCCAGCTTATCGATATCACCGCCCGGCCCGGCGGTGACGTCGCCGCCGCCGTTAAAATAGCCGACGGACATCAGCGGTTGGGCAGAGAGCGCGGAAGCGCAAAGCAAGGGCAAAGCTGCCAGCAAGGGCAAACGTTTCATAGTGGTTCCTCTTTGACATAAAAATAACCACGCCACGGAAATGGCGTGGCGAAAAAACAGCCTTGCCAGACTAGCAGCAATAACCTGTTGAAACTGCGAGAGAGTTCAATTTATGGACAATAGCGAGGCGGCAGAAGAAGACCCGGCGCGAGGGCGCCGGGGGGGAAGGATCAGGCCTGAGTTTCCCGCCAGTCGTCGAGGGTATAGAGCGTGGCGCCCGCGGCGGCCATCTCCATAAACGCCTGGCTGCTGTCCTGCGGCTGCAGATTTACGCCGCGACAGCCGTCGGTGATGACGTTGACCGCGTAGCCCAGCGCCAGGGCATCCAGCACGGTGAACTTAACGCAGTAATCGGTGGCGAGGCCGAGAACGGTCAGCTCCACGATCCCCTGACCACGCAGCCAGCCGTCCAGTTCGGTTTTCTGCCGGTGACCGTTGTCAAAGAAAGCGCTATAGCTGTCGATGCTCCGGCTTTGCCCTTTGTGGAACACAGCGGCGATCGCCTGCTGCTTGAGCAGCGGATGCAGCGCCGCGCCTTCGCTGTGCTGCACGCAGTGATCCGGCCAGAAAGTTTGCGCCAGGCCGTCCAGCTCGCCCTCGGTGTAGGGTTCCACCTGGTGCTGGCTGGCGAAACTGCCGTGATCCGCCGGATGCCAGTCCTGGCTGGCGACGATGGGCTCGCCGCGCGCCAGGCTCCAGTCGATAAGCGCATTGGCTACGTCGACGGTACTGTCGCCTTCAGGAACCGCCAGCGCGCCGCCGGCGCAAAAGTCGTTCTGCAAATCAACCAGTAACAGCGCTCGATGTGCCATACGTCCTCCTTAAGCCTCGTCGGGGGTGAGTTCGCCACGCAGATTTTGCTGCATCGCCGCGCGAATGGCGTCAACGTCCAGCTGCTGGCTAAGCAGATAGTGTAGCTTGGTCAGCGTCGCTTCCACCGTCATATCGAAACCACTGATGACCCCCGCCTGGGCGAGGGCGTTGCCGGTGGCATAGCCGCCCATGTTCACCTTTCCGGACATGCACTGCGTCAGATTGACCACTACAATACCGCGCTGGCTGGCTTCCGCCAGCACCTGAATAAACTCGCCATTCTGTGGGGCATTGCCGACGCCATAGGAGCGGAGGATCAGCGCTTTCACCGGTTGGCGCAAAAAATTACGCACCACGTCGGCGGAGATGCCGGGATAAATCGTCACCACGCCAATCGGCTGCGGAGTGATGGGGTGCACGATAAGATCTCCGCTGCCCTGCGGCGCCGGCGGAGTACCGAGACGGCGAATATGGATCCCGGCCTCCAGCAGCGGGGCAAGGTTTGGCGAGGCGAAAGCGTCGAAGCCGTCGGCATGGGCTTTGGTGGTGCGGTTGCCGCGGAACAGTCGATTGTTGAAGAACAGCGCCACTTCGTTAATCGGATAGTTGGCGGCGACGTACAGGGCGTTGAGCAGGTTAATCTGACCATCGGAACGCAGCTCGGCCAGCGGGATTTGTGACCCTGTCACAATGACCGGCTTGCCAAGGTTTTCCAGCATGAACGACAGCGCCGAGGCGGTAAACGCCATGGTGTCGGTTCCGTGGAGGATCACAAAGCCATCATACTCCTCATAATGGCTGCGGATATCGTCGGCGATGTGCTGCCAGTCCTCGGGGGTCATATCGGATGAATCCATCAGCGGATGGTATTCATGGATCGTGAAGTCCGGCATCTCCGGACGATGGAACTCCGGCATCAGCGCCAGCTGACGCTGCAGATGGCCGGAAACGGGTACATAGCCGTGTTCAGAGCGCTGCATACCGATGGTCCCACCGGTGTAGGCAACGTAAATCGATTTTTTTTGCATAGCATCGCTTAGGTTGGTCGTAGACAGGCGCAGTATAAAGAGACGCAGGAAAAAATACAGCGTCGGTCGCGGGCTTTGTGGCAGTGTTGGCAGGAGAGGGAAAAAGGCTGCCCCGGGAGACGGGGCAGCCGCTGCGTATTAACGGATGTTAGCGCAGGTCAGGCAGAAGGCATAGCGATTCTGCGGGTCGTTAAACGCCGCCAGCTTGTCGCTCTCCGCTTTCACCGTCTCGGCCGCCGCGGCGACCGGCGCAGGCAGCCAGGCCTGAATGGCCGCCGGCAGCGAGGCGCGTACCGAGCCGGTCAGGCTGTCCAGCACCATCGAGAAGAAGGTCGGCTCTTCCTGATAGTAGTTGAGGTGCCAGGTTTTCAGCTTCGCCAGCTCGGCGGCTTTGGCCACCGCGTCGTCGAAGTCGCCGAGGCTGTCGACCAGGCCGTTGGCTTTGGCATCTTCCCCGGTCCAGACGTGGCCCTGGGCGATCTGGTCGATTTTCTCCGGCGTGCTCTTACGGGCGTTAGCCACCAGGGTGATAAAGCGCTGATAGCCATTCTCAATGCTCAACTGCATCAGCTGCTGCACTTCCGGCGGCAGCGCTTTGGTGCTGGAGACATCCGCCAGCGGCGACGTGGCGACGCCGTCGGTGTGGACGCCAATCGACCCGAGGGTATTTTCCACGGTGTTGATCACCCCAAAGATGCCAATGGAGCCGGTGAGGGTGCTTGGGTTCGCCACGATGTAATCCGCTGGGGTGGAGATCCAGTAGCCGCCGGACGCCGCCATGCCGCCCATCGAGACCACTACCGGTTTACCGGCGGCTTTGGCTGCCGCCAGCTCTTCACGAATGATTTCCGAAGCGGTTACGCTGCCGCCCGGGCTGTTTACGCGCAGAACGATGGCCTTAATTTTCGGATCGAGGCGCGCATCGCGAATTTGCGCTGCGGTGGTGTCGCCGCCGACGTTGCCCGGGGTCTCTTCACCGTCCATGATGGCGCCGTTGGCGAAGATTACCGCGATGGCGGAACCCTGGTCAGACGGCGTCTTCACGTTGTAGTCGTAATAGCTGATCGCCCGGTAATTGTTATCCGCTTTGCTCCAGCCAAACTGTTTGGTCAGCGCCTTTTCCACTTCCGTGGAGGTCGCCAGCTCATCCACCAGCTTATTGTCCAGCGCATATTTCGCCGTATCGCCGCCCACCTTACGCAGGCCATCGATAATGCCCTGGGCGCCCGGGAAGAGCTGCTGGGCGGTGATCTGGCGGTTGGCGGCAATGGTGTTGAGGTAGTTCTGCCACAGTTCGCCAATCCAGCGGCTATCCGCTTCGCGGGCGGCAGGGGACATATCATCGCGGATGAATGGTTCGACGGCGGATTTATAGGTGCCGACGCGGAAGACATGGGTGGAGACCTTCAGCTTATCCAGCAGCGATTTGTAATATAGCCCGTTGGTAGCGAAGCCGTGCAGGTCTACCTCGCCCTGCGGCGAGAGCCAGATTTTGTTGGCGAAGCTCGCCAGGTAGTACTGGCCCTGGCTGTAGCTGCTGCCGACGGCATACACCGGTTTGCCGCTATCGCGGAATTCGCGCAGCGCTTTGCCGATGTACTGCATGGATGGCTGGTCGCCGCCGACGAAGTTTTTCAAATCCAGCACAATACCGGTGATATTGCGGTCATCCTTCGCCTGGCGAATGGTCTGCACGATATCGAACAGGGAATTCTCCTGCAGACGGTCCGAGCTGGCGCCAAACAGCTGGCGGCCAATCACGCCGAGCTTGCTGCTGGCGGATGGTTTATCCACCACCACGCCGGTAATATCCAGCAACAGCGCGCCGCGCGCGGCATGTTCGCTGGTGGTGCTGCTGAACTGGCTCCAGATGCCGATACACACCAGCACCAGCACCAGGAAGATCGCATTGAGGGCCAGTTTGCGAATAAAGTTGAGTATCCGCCACGTCCATTTAAAAAAGCTGGCAATCAGTCGCCAAAGGGTTCGCATGTCTTCTCCCTAACGTTATCTAAAAAGGGCAGGCCGCAGGGGCCGCCGCGTCTGGCTATCCTAAAGAGTGAGCCGTCGGTTGTCAGCAGGAATCACCGACCGCGCTGTAACAAAATCCTTGTGCATGTTAATTTTATGAAAAATGACATCACAGGAGTTATACAGATGGATGCTCTCGATCTACTGCTTAATCGCCGCAGCGCTTCCCGCCTGGCGGAACCTGCCCCGGCGGGCGAACAGCTGGAAAACATTCTGCGCGCCGGGCTGCGCGCCCCGGATCATGGCACCCTGCAGCCGTGGCGCTTCTTTATTATCGCCGATGACGGCCGCGAGCGCTTCAGCCAGTTGCTGGAAAAAGGGGCCAGAGAGGCCGGCCAGGATGAGAAGGGAATTGAGAAAGCCCGCAATGCGCCGTTCCGCGCGCCGCTGATTATTACCGTGGTCGCGCGCTGTGAAGACCACCCTAAGGTGCCGCGCTGGGAGCAGGAAATGTCCGCTGGCTGCGCGGTGATGGCGATGCAGATGGCGGCCCTGGCTCAGGGATTCAACGGTATCTGGCGCAGCGGAGCATTGACCGAGAGTCCTGTGGTGCGGGCCGGCTTCGAGTGCCGCGAACAGGATAAAATTGTCGGCTTCCTCTATCTGGGGACGCCGCAGCTAAAAGCCTCAACCACCATTGCCCTGCCGGATACCGCGCCGTTTGTGACGCGATTCTGAGTCGGTGCTTATTATGCCGGGTGGCGGCTGCGCCTTACCCGGCCTACGTTCGTACGACCTGTCGTTAATTTATTCACTTTTCTTGCTGAAACTGCCGGTGCTGACGGCCTCAAAATCGCTGAGACGTTCCCGGCAGGCCGGGGCAGCCCGCATGGATGCGGGCTGAGGGCCGTGTTTTGCACGGACGCTGCCTCGGCCCGACCCGAAGCCT
>OKVQ01000046.1_pt1 | contig 132788 bp, 130 predicted proteins | sample 1606821 | NCBI WGS metagenome assembly OKVQ01 (sample SAMN03281009, study PRJEB24777) | human gut metagenome | isolation source: fecal sample PR192 from 1 month old female Indian infant, vaginally... | reverse complement strand
CATCCGTAGCTCAGCTGGATAGAGTACTCGGCTACGAACCGAGCGGTCGGAGGTTCGAATCCTCCCGGATGCACCATTATTCTCCAGAATAACAGCAGCGTTGTTATTTCATGGTCTGCGAGATAGCCGCCAGCGCCAGGGAGGATAACGTTGCTTCAGCAACGGCCCGAAGGGCGAGTGGCAAAACAAGTCATCCTGTAGAATTCCTCTGTTTTCCTGCTAAAATAACCTCCAGTTGTCTTTTTAATCCCTCTCCAGAGTAATAATTCACAATCTTTTTCAGCACTTTTTTCATTGGCAACTCCCTCTTTCCACTATAGTTTATCCCTGTATACAACCTGATTTTGGGTGATATAAATGCAAGGAGAGAAATCCATGAAATGGTTCAAAGCAATATCTGCGTTTTGCGCGACGCTTCTGGTAGCCGTATCGTTGGCAGGCTGTGCGGGTTCGCCTACCAAGGAGAGTACCGGCGGGTACATTGACGATACGGTGGTCACGACTAAAGTAAAAGCCGCGTTGTTCAATGACAAGGAGATTAAGTCTTCTGAAATTAGTGTCGAAACCTTTAAAGGGCGTGTGCAGCTCAGCGGCTTTGTCTCATCAGCCGAGATCGCCAGACGGGCGGTGGAAGTGACGCGCAAAATACAGGGCGTTCGCGTGGTTGAGAACGATTTAAGAATTAAATAAACGCACAAAACGATATTATTACCAACAAAGGCGCGATAAAGCGCCTTTGCTGCGTTTGTCGCTGGCAGCGACAAAACCGGCCTTTTGCGTTACAGTAACCTCTCCTTAACCGGCGGGTGAGAACACGATGTACGAACGTTATGCAGGACTGATTTTTGATATGGATGGCACGATCCTCGATACTGAGCCGACGCATCGTAAGGCATGGAACGAGGTTCTGGGACGTTACGGCATGCGTTTCGATATGCAGGCTATGGTCGCGCTTAATGGTTCTCCAACCTGGCGGATTGCTCAGGCCATTATCGAATTAAATCAGGCTGATTTAGATCCTCACCAACTGGCGCAGGAAAAAACGAACGCTGTGAAGGCGATGCTTCTTGATAGTGTTCGCCCTTTGCCGCTGATTGAGGTGGTTAAGGCGTGGCACGGTCGTCGTCCCATGTCGGTTGGTACTGGCAGCGAGAGCGCCGTGGCGGAAGCGCTGTTGGCTCATCTGGGGCTGCGCCACTACTTCTCTGCGGTGGTTGCCGCCGATCATGTCGTAAACCATAAACCCGCGCCCGATACCTTCTTACTTTGCGCTGAACGCATGGGCGTGCCGGCGGAAAAATGCGTTGTCTTTGAAGATGCGGACTTTGGTCTGCAGGCGGCGAAGCGCGCCGGAATGGATGCCGTGGACGTGCGACGATTGTGAGCGACGCGCTGTCGCTGATTTCGCTGTTTGCCAGTAGTTTTTTGAGCGCAACGCTGCTTCCCGGTAATTCGGAAGTGGTGTTGATTGCTATGCTACTGGCAGGGGCCAGCCAGCCGTGGTTACTGATTTTAACAGCAATAATCGGTAATAGCCTTGGAGGGGTAACTAACGTTATTCTGGGGCGCTTATTTCCGCTGCGCAAAACATCGCGCTGGCAGGAGAAGGCGTCCGGCTGGTTAAGACGCTATGGCGCGGCCGCGCTATTATTAAGTTGGGCGCCTGTTATAGGCGATTTGCTGTGTTTACTGGCGGGATGGATGCGCATTTCCTGGGGACCAGTGCTCTTTTTCTTGTGCCTTGGCAAAGCATTACGCTATATCGCCATCGCGGCGATAACGCTTCAGGGCATGACGTGGTGGCACTAATTGGACTGATTGTTCGACCATTACAATTATGCTAATTCAAATGATTTCGACAGGCGGGAGGTCAAATTGATCCCGGACGTATCACAGGCGCTGGCCTGGCTGGAAAAAAATCCGCAGGCTCTGAAAGGTATTCAACGTGGTCTTGAACGCGAAACGTTGCGCGTCAATGCTGATGGCACGCTGGCCACTACCGGTCATCCGGCAGCATTGGGGGCAGCGCTGACGCATAAATGGATTACCACCGATTTTGCCGAGGCTTTGCTGGAATTTATTACACCTGTTGATGGTGATATCCGGCATATGCTCACTTTTATGCGCGATGTGCATCGTTATACCGCGCGCCATATTGGTGACGAGCGGATGTGGCCGCTAAGTATGCCTTGCTATATCGCGCCTGGCCAGGATATTGAGCTGGCCCAGTACGGCACCTCAAATATCGGTCGCCTGAAAACGCTCTATCGCGAAGGGCTGAAAAACCGCTATGGCGCGCTGATGCAAACCATCTCCGGCGTACACTATAACTTCTCTCTGCCCATGGCTTTCTGGCAGGCTAAGTGCGGAGTTGAGGATGTGGAAAGCGGAAAAGAGGCCATTTCAGCAGGCTATTTCCGTGCAATTCGCAATTATTACCGCTTTGGTTGGGTGATCCCGTACCTGTTTGGCGCATCTCCGGCGATTTGCTCTTCGTTCCTGCAAGGGAAAACGACGACACTGCCGTTTGAGGAAGCCAGTAACGGGATGTATTACCTGCCTTACGCGACCTCTCTGCGCCTGAGTGATCTGGGTTATACCAATAAGTCGCAAAGTAATCTTGGTATTACGTTTAACGATTTGAATGAGTATGTGGCAGGACTGAAGCGGGCGATTAAAACGCCTTCTGAAGAGTATGCCAAAATTGGTCTGGAGAAAGACGGCAAGCGTCTGCAGATCAACAGCAATGTATTGCAGATCGAAAACGAACTGTACGCGCCGATTCGTCCGAAACGTGTGGCTCGCAGCGGCGAAACGCCTTCTGATGCGCTGCTGCGCGGCGGTATCGAATATATCGAAGTGCGCTCCCTGGATATTAACCCTTTTTCACCGATTGGTGTTGATGAGCAACAGGTGCGCTTCCTGGATCTGTTTATGGTCTGGTGCGTGCTGGCCGATGCGCCAGAAATGAGCAGCGATGAACTGCTGTGTACGCGTAAAAACTGGAATCGTGTGATTCTTGAAGGTCGTAAGCCTGGGCTAACGCTGGGCATTGGTTGCGAAACTGCCCAGTTCCCGTTGGCTCAGGTAGGGAAAGATCTGTTCCGTGATTTACGCCGTGTAGCGCAAACGCTGGATAGCATTCACGGATGCCAGGCGTATCAGCAGGTTTGCGATGAGCTGATCGCTTGTTTTGACGACCCGGAATTAACCTTCTCTGCGCGCATTCTGCGGTCTATGCTTGAAGAAGGTATTGGCGGCATCGGCAGGATGCTGGCCGATCGATATCGGACGATACTGCGTGAAGAACCGCTGGAGATTTTACGCGAAGAGGATTTTGTGGCCGAGCGTGAAGCATCAGTGGAGCGCCAGCGTAGAGTCGAAGTGGCGGATAGCGAGCCGTTTGCCGCGTTACTGGCAAGACATGCGTAGTTTTGCGTGCCGTAAAAAAGAAAACGGCCACATTTCTGTGGCCAAATTTTCATCTCTGACTCAGGGATGATGATAATAAATGCGCGTCTTTCACATGGTCAGACCCGCTGCCCTAAAAAGAGTTCATTTTATTTTTAAAAAAATCACTATCGGAGGTCAATAATGCCGTTGTTAGATAGTTTCACCGTCGACCATACCCGAATGGAAGCGCCCGCGGTGCGCGTCGCGAAGAAAATGAACACGCCTCATGGCGATGAAATCACCGTTTTCGATCTGCGATTTTGCGTGCCAAACCAGGAAGTGATGCCGGAAAGAGGCATCCACACGCTTGAGCACCTGTTTGCCGGCTTTATGCGCGATCATCTGAACGGCAAGGGGGTGGAAATTATCGATATTTCTCCGATGGGCTGCCGCACCGGGTTCTATATGAGCCTGATTGGTACGCCGGATGAACAGCGCGTTGCCGATGCCTGGAAAGCGGCGATGGCCGACGTGCTGAAAGTAAAAGATCAAAACCAGATCCCTGAGCTGAACGTTTATCAGTGTGGTACCTACACGATGCATTCGCTGGAAGAGGCGCAGGAAATCGCTCGACATATTATTGAGCGTGATGTTCGCATCAATAGCAATGACGAGCTGGCGCTGCCGAAAGAAAAACTGCAAGAGTTGCACATCTAGTCACAATCCCGCCACGGCCCGGCGAGTCGTCGGGCCACGATTTCCCTACGCCGTAATGCCGATAATGTTGCCCTTCAGCTTTCAACGCTGCTGACTGATGCCAAAGTGAAGCGCATGGCATCGCGGCAGATTTCAGCGCCATGCCGAGGGGGGGAGGCGAGCGAGCCGTTCACACGCCATGAACAGGAAGTATTTTCTCGTATTACGATGAACGGAGAAGCGACAGATCAAAATCTGGCGGAAATAAAACACAGACGATTTCCGCCAGAACGACCGTAGCAAAGAATCTCATGCCGACTAATAAAACAGCATAATCTTCCCGAACGGGCTGATATTCACCCGCAGACACTGATCGCACCCTTAGTGCGCGCCGCCACCGCCTCCTCCGGCGCTAAACGGCGGCCTGGCGAACCACACCAGCCCGAGAAGAAGGATAAAAATGCCTGCCGAGAGCCAGAAAATCTCGTTGGCGGAGATGATCAACCCCTGGTTTGTTATCTGCTGTGCTATCCAGCTGGACGCTTGCTGCTGCGTCATTCCTAAGTCCTGCAACTGGCCGTAAATTTGCTGGGCGTTGGGGTTATACGGCGTAACCGATTCGGTAAGCTGCGCATGATGTAGCGCCTCGCGGTTCGTCCACATGGTGGTGGTAATCGAAGTACCGATTGACCCCGCCAGCGTGCGCAGGAAGTTTGACAGACTGGATGCCGCCGCCAGCCGTTCCGGCGGCAGACCGGAAAGGGTGATGGTGGTTAGCGGCATAAAGAAGCAAGCTACCGCGAAGCCCTGAATAAACTGCGGCCACGCCGAGGCGCCGAAATCCATCCCAGGCTCGAAAGTCCAGGCACGCCAGTAGAAACAGACCGCGTACATAATAAAGCTGAAAGTGACCAGTCTGCGCATATCGAGTTTATGTGCAAAGCGGCCGATAATCGGCGACAGAATCACCGGTATCACGCCGACCGGCGCCGAGGCCAGACCAGCCCATGTGGCGGTATAGCCGTACACTTCCTGCAATAGCTGCGGTAACAGCACAATAGCGCCAAAGTAGAGCATATAGGCGAGACTGATACACAGACAGCCGATGGTAAAGTTTCGCGACTTAAATAATGACAGGTCGACTATTGGGTTATCGTCGGTCAACTCCCAGACGATAAGGAAACAGATTGCCACCACTGCGACAACCGTCAGGATGATTATCTCGTTCGAGGAGAACCAGTCCAGCTCTTTACCCCGGTCAAGCATTACCTGCAGGCTGCCGATACCGATAACCAGCAGCGCCAGACCCACGCCGTCAATTCGCCGTTGCTCGGTGCGTGTTTCCCGGTGACGCAGGGTTTGCAGCGTCATAATCACCACGGCAATACCAATCGGGACGTTGATAAAGAAGATCCAGCCCCAGTGGTAGTTGTCGCTGATATAGCCGCCGAGAATCGGGCCGCAAATCGGTGCCACGATCACCGTCATTGACCACAGCGCCAGCGCAATAGAACGTTTAGCGGGCGGATAGTTACTGAGCAGCAGACTTTGCGACAGCGGAATCAACGGGCCGGCGACGATCCCCTGAATCACGCGGAAAAAAATCAGCATCGTCAGGCTGTTTGACATACCGCAGGCCCAGGAGGCGATAGCAAATGCCACTGTCGACCAGAGAAACAGTTTCACTTCGCCGACGCGCTTTGCCAGCCAGCCGGTAATCGGGATGGAGATAGCGTTCGCGACGCCAAATGAGGTGATAACCCAGGTTCCCTGGCTTAATGATGAACCCAGATTGCCGGCAATGGTGGGGATAGCCACGTTGGCGATAGTTGAGTCCAGCACCTGCATGAAGGTCGCGAACGACAGCGCAATGGTCATAATGACCAGCTGCGCGCCTTCCAGCGGTTTTTGCTGTTGCATTACGCTCACCCCGAATTACCCGGCGTTCGCCTGGATGATACTGTCGATCAATTTATTCACCGGCTCGAGGCCGATTTCGCGGGCATTACTTTCATAAACCGGGGTATTACGTACCTGGTTTGCCAGCATCTGACCGCTGCGATCGGTGGTATTCACCTCAACCAGCGTCGACAGACCGATACGCAGCGGGTGTTCCGCCAGCTGTTTTTCATCCAGCTCGATACGTACCGGCAGACGCTGAACCACTTTTATCCAGTTGCCGGTGGCGTTCTGCGCGGGCAACAGCGAGAAAGCGCTACCGGTGCCCATATCGAGACCAACGACTTTACCGGTGTATTTCACATCGTCGCCGTAAATATCGCTGATAACGGTTGCCGGTTGGCCGATGCGCATATGCGCCAGTTGCGTCTCTTTAAAGTTGGCGTCAATCCACAGATTCGTGGCCGGAACCACGGTCATCAGCGGGGTGGCGGTGGTGATTTGCGCGCCAGGTTGTACGGAACGGCGGGAAACATAGCCGCTAATTGGGCTGACAATTTTTGTTCGCTGCAGCGCCAGCCACGCATTACGAACTTCGGTAGCTGCTTGCAGCACCGCAGGCTGTTGTTCCAGCGACGTTCCCAGCACGATCGCCTGATTGGCATTGTATTGCTGAATCGCCATGTCCAGTTCGGCCTGCGCGCTGGCAACCGTATCGCGAGCATGCTGCAGTTCTTCACGGCCAATCAGGTTAGCGGCTCCCAGCGGAATGCGCCGCTTGAGATCGGTTTGCGCCTGAGAAAGGGCGGTTTTTTTGACCTCGATATTGGCTTGTAACTGCTTGCTGTTGATCATCTGCTCACGCGTCTGGCGCACGCTGACGGCCAGCTCGGTTTTTGCCTTTTCAAACGCCTGCCGGGCGTCGGTCGGATCGAGGGTGACTAACGGATCGCCTTTTTGTACATAATCGGTGTTGTCAGCCCAGACTTTGGTTACGCTGCCGGACACCTGCGCCATAATTTGTACCTGATTTCCTGCCACGTAGGCGTCATCCGTTTCTTCGAAGTGACGCAGGACCAAAAACCAATAAACCCCGTATGCCACGGCAGCAATAATAAAGAGTAAGGTCAGTAAGAGAAGAGCGTTTTTACGCTTTCCTTTTTTGCTGCCCGGTTGCGGCGGGGTTTGGCTCTCCGCATTTACGCTCATGTTATTCTCCACGATCTTATTATTTCACATCGGCTGATCCGAACGGTTTATCAGACAGGCCAGCAGATGATCTGCTGGCCTGTCCGCTTTCCTTGTCAATCCAGAAAAAGGGTTGAGCGAGTGATTCCACGCTTAGCGCAGAGACTCCGCAAGCACGCCATCTTCTTCCATTTGGTCAAGGCGGCTCAATAGTTTGCGGGTGATGTGCTCAAGTTGATCTTTTTCGCTGGCGCTTAAAGAAGACCAAAGTTGATGCAGACAGTTATGCTGCGGCGGCAATACTTCGCGCAGAAACTGATGACCTTTATCGGTAAGTTGTAAATGCAGGCAACGGCGGTCATTATCGCTTTCGCGGCGTTCGATCCAGCCGCGTTTTTCCAGCTCATCGGCAATTCGCGTGGCATTAGTACGCGAGGAGCCTAGCGCACAGCTTAATTCAGAAGGCTGAATGCTGTGGTTCTCCTGAGACTCAAGGGTGATCAGCGCCATAAACAATGTTTCGTTAATCCCTTGCGCCTTCAGCATCTTGTTACGATTTTCCAGCAGCTTACCCTGCATATGCATGCAAAGACGAGTGAGCAGAATTTCCTGAAAAGGGAAGTCTTCGTGACGGCTGGCGCGGAACTTGAGCATTTGCTCAATGGGAGTAAACGAACTGTCCATTTTGATTATGACCTCATTAATTACAGTCGATATAATAACTATTGTGACAAATAAAGCAAATGAATTATTGATGAAAACCGATACTTATAACCCTGTGCCGATTTTCCAGATAACGCCGTAGGTTAACGCGCCCAAAAGCGTCGGAATAATAATGCTGCGCGTTTTCCAGAAGGCCAGACCCAGCACCGCGAAACCCGCTAAGGTAGGCAGCAAACGACGGGCGTCGTGGAGCATCTCCGGTACGCTGGAGACAACCAGTAGCGCGCAAATGGAGGCGATACCAATGGTATCGAGCAGGACGCCGAGCGGACCGCGGTGTGAGAGGCGGGTGCTCCCGGCACGCAGACGCAATGGCAGATAGCGGAACAGATAATTTACGCAGCCGACCACGGCTCCGATAATAAGGACATCACTGTTCATCGGGCATCCCCTGAATACTGGCCTGCACCAGAGCGGTCAGGCAGCCGCAGACAATCCCGGCAAGGATTGCGGCGGGAATGGAAAACAGGAGCATCCCTCCCAGCGCTCCCGTCAGCGCGGCGCTAACGCTAAGCGACTGCTTACGCTGGAACGACGCCAGTAAAAAACTCATAAATAGCGCGGGCAGCATAAAGCTCAGCGCAGCCTCTATGGCCGGGAAGCCATTTAGCAGGCCGCTGCCTGAATAAGCGCCAGCTAGTGTGCCAAAGACCCATGAACCCCAGGACAGAAAGGCGATGCCGATCATCCAGTTTTCGCTCCAGCGGCGGTTGTCGCGCGTCAGTTTCGCTGTGGCGGCGGCGAATACTTCATCAGTGAGGCCGAAGGCCCAGAGGGCGGTTTTTTTCTTATTCAGCGCACACGGAATGCGGCTGCGCAGGGAAGGGCCATAAAGCACGTGGCGAACGTCCATCGCCATCACGGTGAGCGCCGCGACCCACAGTGAGCTCCCGGCAGACAGCATCGCGGTGATCACGAACTGGCTGGCGCCTGCGTAAATAATGCAGGAAAAAAGCAGGCTTTCCAGCGGGGTGAAACCGAGCTTGGTGGCGTTCAGACCAAAGGCGAAGGCCACCGGAATATAGCTGATAACAATCGGCAGGCTGTCTTTGATACCTTCCGCCAGCGTGGCTTCGTTCACAGGAGACGTATGCGTCAATGCGTCGGAGTTTTCCATAGGGATGACTTATTAATAACTGACGTGAAAATAACATGATTGAACGGGTGGCATTTACCTTAACAGAGAGCGGCGAGGCTTTACAGCATTTGAGACGTTGTGGGTTGATACCCATCGGAGGGGAAAGAAAGCAGATGAAAGCGGAATTTGATTTTCACCGTATTGCTCACCCGGAAAAGGCGGGAGCCTTCTCCGGGATATGCGATAAAAGCAGGGATTACTTCTGCGCAGCCAGGGCTTCTTTTATCCAGCCGTCAAACTGCTGCTGATGGGCTTTGATCCAACCGTCAACGTGGCCCTGAATATCGGCTTCTGAACCATGACCTTCGTGCATCATTGCATTCTCTGCGTTGATATCGGCAATAGGCAGTTTCATGATGCTAAACAGTTTTGCCGCCGCAGGGTTTTTCTCGGCCCAGGCTTTGTTAGCGACGATATGCATGGTGCTGACCGGGAAGCCGTAATTGGCGCCATTAGACAGCTTCGTGTCGATATTTTTCTGCACGCCAGGCAGAGAAGAGAACGGCACCTGCAGCCAGACGACATCTTTACCCGGTTTCAGCACATCGCTGACCCAGTAAGGTGTCCAGGTATAGTAGAGAATCGGCTTACCCTCTTTGTAACGCGCGATGGTGTCAGCCATCATGGCCGCGTAGTTGCCTTGATTATGGGTAACGGTTTTGCTCAGACCGTAAGCCTCAATCTGATGGTTAATCACCGCTTCGCATCCCCAGCCCGGCGTACAGCCGGTCAGATCGGCTTTGCCGTCGCCGTTGGTATCAAACAGTTTGGCGATTTTCGGATCTTTTAGCTGGTCGATAGATTTAATGTGGTATTTATCGGCCGTCTTCTTATCGATCAGATATCCCTGCGCGGCGCCGCTGACGAAAACGCCTTCGCGGTAGAATTTTTTGTCGCCACCGGCGGCGGCGTACATATCATCGTGCAGCGGCTGCCAGTTGACGGCGGTAAAGGTGGCGTCGCCGGAGGCGATCGAGGTATAGCCGACGTTGTAATCCACTTCGCTTGGCTTATCGACGGTGTAACCCAGTTTTTCCAGCGCGCGGCTGACGATCAGAGTCTGGAAAGTCTCTTCCGAAATAGTGCTCTGAATCGGTTTAACGGTAATGCCTTTGCCAGGCAGATCCGCGGCGAAGGCGGAGGTGGAAATAAGGGCGGTAAACGCTGTGGCAAGAATCGCTGTATGTCGCATCGTTGTTCCTTTTATTCAGCAGAGGAGAAGTTCATGTCCCCGGTCGGGTGGCGGCCGGGGCATGTGCTTTTATTTACAGAAAGGGCGAGTGATAAGCCCCAGCGGGCCGGTGGTGTACCAGCGACGGTTGCCGCGGCTACGCGAGTCGCGTCCTACGGCCTGAGTCAAACGGTCAAGAATAATGGCGAGGATAACAATCCCGACGCCGCCGACGGTAGCCAGCCCCATATCGAGACGGCCAATACCGCGCAGTACCATCTGGCCGAGACCGCCAACGGCAATCATCGAGGCGATAACCACCATCGACAGGGCCAGCATCAGCGTCTGGTTGACTCCGGCCATAATCGTCGGCATCGCCAGCGGCAACTGGACTTTGAACAACAGTTGTTTCGGGCTGGCGCCAAAGGAGCGCGAGGCTTCGATCAGATCCGCCGGCACCTGGTTAATCCCCAGAATGGTCAGACGAACAATCGGCGGCAGGGCGAAGATAATCGTCACCACCACGCCCGGAACGTTGCCGATGCCGAACAGCATCACGATCGGCACCAGATAGACAAACGCCGGGGTGGTTTGCATCGCATCAAGCAGCGGGCGAATAATTTTCGCCGCCCGCGGACTGCGTGCCAGCCATATCCCTAGCGGCAGGCCGATCAGCATGCAAAACAGCAGCGCGGTCAGCACCAGCGCCAGCGTGACCATCGCCTGCGACCAGGCGCCTATGGCGCCGATAGCAACAAGCGAAATCAGCGTCGCAGCCCCCATGCCGACGCTGGAAATCTGCCAGGCAATCAGCGAGAAAATAACAATCGCCACCGGCGCCGGCATGCCCAATAAGAGCTGCTGGAAAGCGCTCAGGATGTAATCCACCGGCACGCGGATCCCCTGAAACAGCGGGCGGAAGTGCATGACAACCCAGTCGATACCCTGCGTGACCCAGCTATCCAGCGGGATAAGCGTTTTATGGAACGGATCCATAATATTGAAGTGTTCAGGCTGCGGCGCAGGCGCGCTGTTCAGCCAGTCGGCACCGCCGCCGGACGGCGCTGGCGTGGACGTCGCACCCCAGGCATCCGCGGATTGCGACGCGCTATCCGCGGCTGCCGCGGTGTCCCACGGGTTAGATTGATCAGTCATTGTTGTTTACCCCCTCGCGATCTAAAGCCTGCAGCAGCATACGTTTTGAAATGATGCCGATGTACTGATGCCCTTCATCGACAACCGGCACCGCGCACGGTGCATGGCCGACGTGAGAGAGCAGTTCGCTGAGCGGCGTTTGCGCATCCACCGCGAGCGGGGAGTCAATTAACGCCGCATCGATTCCCTGACCTTCGCCCAGCGCGGATTTCAGTGAATCAATGGAGACAATGCCAACAAACTTATTACCGCGTTCAATGACGTAGCCATATTCGCGGTCTTCATCCTGCAATAATTTCAACGCCGAACGCGGGCCAAAGCCTGGTGTTTTACGAATCAAACCAACCGGGCTACGACGCGCGATATCTTTGGCGCTAAACACATGGCTAATATCGACGCCGCGGAAGAATGTCCGCACATAATCATTAGCCGGGTTATTCAATATTTCATCCGGGGTACCGACCTGAACCACTTCGCCATTTTGCATAATGGCAATGCGATCGCCAATTCGCATCGCTTCATCAAGATCGTGGGAAATAAATACCACGGTGCGCTGATGTCTGGCCTGTAATTTTATTAACTCATCCTGCATTTCGGTACGAATTAATGGATCGAGCGCGGAGAAAGCCTCATCCATTAACAGGATATCGGGATTAATCGCCAACGCACGGGCCAGGCCAACGCGCTGGCGCATCCCGCCGGAGAGTTCGTCCGGCCAGGCGTGAGCATAATTTTCCAGTCCGACCTGACGCAGCGCTTCCAGCGCTTTCTCTTTGCGTTCCTGAGCGGCTACGCCGGCCAGCTCCATGCCAAAGGCGGCATTGTCGAGGACCGTCATATGCGGCATAAGGGCAAATGATTGAAAAACCATTGCGATTTTCTTTCTGCGCACCTCGCGAAGCTCGGCATCTGAGATCCTGGCGATGTCAACGCCATCAATAAGCACCTGGCCGCGGGTAGGTTCAATCAGGCGATTGAGAAGGCGAACCATGGTGGATTTCCCCGAGCCGGAGAGCCCCATGATGACGAATATCTCGCCTTCTTCAATGGTCAGACTGGCATCTTTGACGCCAAGCGAAAGCCCCGTTTTTTCCAGTATTTGTTCTTTCGATAGTCCTTTTTCGATATATTTGAAGGCCCGCTGTGGGTGCTCGCCAAATATCTTGTAGAGATTCTTGATTTCTAATTTAATTGCCATGCAATAGAGATTTTCCTGTTATTATTTATATCGATATTGTACCTGATGAAGAAAGTTGATTTTTTACACCCTAACATACTGAGAATCTGTGACAACCCTTTATGCTGATTTACGCAGGATGCGCCGGAAGGTGAAATCCGCTACATCGCCCGTGATATAAGGGCTGAGCGCAAATTGCAAATGGCTGATATTTTTTAGTTATATTTTGTTAATTTGACCGGAAATCAACAGGATTTTGCCGAATATGACAAGGTGATGGCGGAAAGATATTGAAGGGAGCGGAAATGTATAATATGAAATAATTCACCAGGAGATATGTCGATATATTCCTGGTGATTGCGAGGTTAAAAATCCCAGTCGTCGTCGACGGTTTCTTCCGCTTTTCCCATTACGTATGAAGAGCCGGAACCGGAGAAGAAGTCATGATTTTCATCGGCGTTCGGCGACAATGCCGCCAGGATCGACGGATTGACGGCGGCCATTTCCGCCGGGAACAGCGCCTCATAGCCAAGGTTCATCAGCGCTTTGTTGGCGTTGTAGCACAGGAAGGCGTTTACCTCTTCAATCCAGCCGCTGTCGGCATAGAGCTCGCGGGTGTAGGCCAGCTCGTTGTCATACAGATCCATCAGCAGGTCGAGGGCGAAGTTTTTCAGCTCCTCACGCTTTTCAGCGCTGACAATCTCCAGTCCTTTCTGATACTTGTAGCCAATATAATAACCGTGTACCGCTTCATCGCGGATGATCAGGCGAATCAGATCGGCGGTATTGGTCATTTTTCCCCGGCTGGAGAAGTACATCGGCAGCCAGAAACCAGAATAGAAGAGAAAGGATTCGAGAAACACGCTGGCGATTTTTTTCTTCAGCGGCTCATCGGCCTGATAGAACGCCAGCATCAGCTGCGCTTTGCGCTGCAACGGCGCGTTTTGCTCGCTCCAGGCATAGGCGGCGTCGATGTCTTTGCTCTGGCATAGGGTGGAGAAAATAGAGCTGTAGGAGCGGGCGTGTACCGCTTCCATAAAACTGACGTTCGACAGCACCGCCTCTTCATGCGGAGTGAGGGCATCGGCCATCAGCGCCGGGGCGCCGACGCTATTTTGAATGGTATCCAGCAGCGTCAGCCCGGTAAAGACGCGGATCGTCAACTGCTGCTCTGTCGGCGTAAGCGACTGCCAGGCGGGGATGTCGTTGGACAGCGGCACCTTCTCCGGTAACCAGAAGTTGCTGGTCAGCCGGTTCCAGACTTCCAGGTCCTTGTCATCCTCAATCTTGTTCCAGTTGATGGCGCTGATGCGCGATAGATGGGTCATCCGGTTCTCCTTACAGCGCGCAGGACACGCAGCCTTCGATTTCGGTACCTTCCAGCGCCAGCTGGCGCAGACGGATGTAATACAGCGTTTTAATGCCCTTCTTCCACGCGTAGATTTGCGCTTTGTTGATATCGCGTGTGGTGGCGGTATCGGGGAAGAACAGGGTCAACGACAGCCCCTGGTCGACGTGGCGCGTTGCCTCGGCGTAGGTGTCGATAATCTTCTGCGGGCCGATTTCCCAGGCATCCTGATACAGCGCCAGGTTGTCGTTGGTCATAAACGGCGCGGGATAGTACACGCGGCCGGTTTTCCCCTCTTTGCGGATCTCTATTTTCGACACGATCGGGTGGATGCTGGAGGTTGCGTGATTAATGTACGAAATAGATCCCGTCGGCGGCACGGCCTGCAGATTGCGGTTATAGATGCCATAGTGCATCACGTCATCGCGAAGCTGTCGCCACATCTCGCGATCGGGCAGGGTAATACCAGATCGGGCGAACAGTTCGCGGACTTTTGCCGTTTTTGGCTGCCAGTCGCCCTCCAGGTATTGCTGGAAATAGTCGCCGCTGGCGTACAGCGACTGCTCAAAACCGGCAAAACGGCTCCCTCGTTCACGCGCCATCAGCATTGAGGTGCGCAGCGCGTGCCAGGTAACGGTATAGAAATAGACGTTGGTAAAATCCAGCCCCTCTTCGCTGCCGTAGGCGATGCCTTCTCGCGCCAGATAGCCGTGCAGATTCATCTGCCCAAGGCCAATCGCATGTGAGGCGGCATTGCCCGCCGCCACCGAGGGCACTGAACGAATATGGCTCATATCGGAAACCGCCGTCAGTCCACGCACCGCCGTTTCAACCGTGCGGGCGAAGTTCGGGGAGTCCATGGTGTGGGCGATATTCAGCGATCCGAGGTTGCAGGAGATATCCTGGCCGATGTCGGCGTAATCAAGGTTTTCGTCAAATGTAGACGGCGTATTAACCTGCAAAATCTCCGAGCACAGGTTACTCATATTGATGCGCCCGGCAATCGGGTTTGCGCGATTCACCGTGTCTTCAAACATAATGTACGGATAGCCGGATTCAAACTGAATTTCCGCCAGCCGCTGGAACAGGTCGCGGGCGCGGATCCAGCGCTTGCTTACCCGCTCGTCGGCTACCAGTTCCGCATACATTTCGCTCACCGCGATATCGCCAAACGGTTTACCGTACAGACGCGCCACGTCGTAGGGCGAGAACAGCGCCATCTGCGCATCTTCTTTTGCTAGCTCGAAGGTGATGTCAGGAATGACGACCCCGAGCGAGAGCGTTTTAATGCGGATTTTCTCATCGGCATTCTCACGTTTGGTATCGAGGAAGCGCAGGATATCCGGATGATGGGCATGCAGATAGACCGCCCCGGCCCCCTGGCGCGCGCCAAGCTGGTTGGCGTAGGAGAAGGCGTCTTCCAGCATTTTCATGACCGGCACCACGCCGGAGGATTGATTCTCAATGCGTTTGATCGGCGCCCCGGCTTCACGCAGGTTGGAGAGCAGAAACGCTACGCCGCCGCCGCGTTTTGACAGCTGCAGCGCCGAGTTTACCGCCCGGCCAATGGACTCCATGTTGTCTTCAATCCGCAACAGGAAGCAGGAGACCAGCTCGCCGCGCTGCTGCTTACCGGCGTTAAGGAAGGTCGGCGTGGCCGGTTGGAAGCGTCCGGAGAGGATCTCATCGGTCAACTGATGGGCCAGCGTCTCGTTGCCCTGAGCCAGACACAGGGCAACCATGCAGGTGCGCTCGGCAAAATCTTCCAGGTAGCGTTTGCCGTCGAACGTTTTCAGCGCATAGCTGGTATAGAACTTCCAGGCGCCGAGAAACGTCCGGAACTGAAAATCGTAGCGCCGGGCATGAGCGAACAGCTCAAGCACAAACTGGCGATCGTAGCGGGCCAGCACTTTCGCATCGTAATAACCCTCGGCGACCAGCCATGTCAGCTTATCGTCCTGGCTGGCGAAAGGCGCGCTATTCGGCGCAACATGGTTGGTCATAAACGCCGCCACCGCCTGATGGTCTTTCTCAAACGGAATACGCCCGTCGCTGTCGTACAAATTCAGCATCGCGTTGAGGGCGTGGAAGTCAGGCGCCCCGGTGGTTACACGTTCTGCGGTTGTCGTTGCCAAAATTCGTTTACTCCTTTACGCACGTTGTCGACATCTTGTGGGGTGCCCATTAGCTCAAAGCGATAGAGATACGGTACGCCGCATTTCTGCGCGATGACGTCCCCAGCGCGGCCATAGGCTTCGCCGAAGTTACGGTTGCCCGCAGCAATGACGCCGCGAATGAGCTGGCGGTTGTGCGGATCGTTGAGGAAACGGATCGCCTGTCGCGGAACCGCGCCTGCCGTGCCGCCGCCGCCATAGCTGGGGACGATAAGAATGTAGGGAGCGTCTACCTGAATGCGTTCCCGCTCGTTAAGCGGAATACGCACTGCGGGCAGCCCCAGACGCTGGACGAACCGGTGCGTATTTTCGGAACTGCTGGAAAAGTAGACGATCAGGCTCATGCGCTGACCGCGGTGGCTGTCGGGCGAAGGCGGTTAATCATATCCGGGCGGAAGCCAGACCAGCGGGTCTCTCCGGCAATCACTACCGGTAGCTGGCGGAAACCTTGCTCGCGCAGCATGTCGACGGCTTCAGGATGCTGGTCGATATTGATCATCTCGAATGCAAACCCGCGGGTTTCCATCGCCCGCTTCGTGGCATGACATTGGACGCAGTCATTTTTAGTGTAAATAGTAATGCGCATGATTCGTATTTCCATTTAAAATAGCAACTCGACGCAGAAAATCATGTCGCGTGCTATGGGTTGTCGTTAAAGGAAATACTAGATGTAGTTATTTAAAAGTTCAACAACTCAATATATATGGTTTTTGTAAAAATTGACCGCCACGAAAAACGACGCTGGAGGGCGGGTTCTTTGTCTTAAAATGACTGGCGCATGCTGATGGTCAGGTGGTTAACGGGGTGGATCGGCGTGACGGCAAAAGTCAGAATGCTAATCCGGCGGGTGCTGACATGATCCGGCTGTGATAACTAATCTGCTGAACAGGCCGTGCTGGCGTTGAGCGAAGGGCAAGTGAATAACGGCATGAAAGGGAAGGGGATAAGTTTTACCCCTTTAACCGCGGCAGAAATGGCAGGAGAAGCGGCGACTGCCGACGTTAAGCGTATAGCATCTTTATACGGGAAGGCGTTAGCCGCCTGCAGGCGGCAATGCCGGCATACTCTTTCATACTGGCTTGTTATCAGTCCTCCCCGGCATATCAGATATGCAGAGGAGGAAGCGTATTGGTTATTTGCACCGGACCGATTGTTTTATCATCGACGCAAATTCAGCAGTACGCCAATAAATACCCCAACGGCGGCAGCGACGCCGACGCTTTGCCACGGTTTGTCGTGTACGTAGCTGTCTGCGCACCCTACCGCATCGCGAGCGCAGCCCATGGCATCACGTGCCGCCTGCTGGACGCGGTTATTGCCGTGAAGCCGGGCGCGGGTCTCTTTTAGCAACGCCTGCGCTTTTTTGCGTGCGGCTTCCCCTTCCTCTTTGGCATCGCTGCCCCATGATTTGAGTACCTCTTCCAGCGTATCCGCAAGCTGGCTGACATCATGGTGGATCTCTTCTGCGCTGTCTTCTGCGGTGTTGCGGTTTGCCCGGTTAGCCATTGGTTTCTCCCTTAATTCCGTTGATACCCGTCATGCTTCAGGGGGGATGAAAAGTGCGTTATCTTTCCTCCGCACGCTGAATTATTCAGGATAGAAATGTTCAGTGTAGTCCAGAATGTTGATTTCTGCTGTCAGACGCCGTTTATGGAATATTCCGAAAGCGTTGTCTTTAATAAATAAGGTAAGGTTAAGATGCGGTAAAAGATAATGAGGAATGAGTATGTATTTAAGACCAGATGAGGTGGCGCGCGTTCTTGAAAAAGCCGGTTTCACCATGGATGTTGTGACGCAAAAGACCTATGGCTATCGTCGTGGTGATAATTATGTCTATGTGAACCGTGAAGCACGTATGGGGCGTACCGCGTTAATTATTCATCCGGCTTTAAAAGAGCGCAGCACGACGCTGGCGGAGCCCGCGTCAGATATAAAAACCTGCGAGCATTACCAGCAGTTTCCGCTTTATTTAGCGGGTGATGCGCAGCAGCATTATGGTATTCCACACGGGTTCAGCTCACGGATGGCGCTTGAGCGTTTTTTAAGTGGTTTATTTGGCGAAGCGCAATTTAGCTGATGAAAAGAGCTGGCGCGATTTAGGGTTAGTTTTGGTGAATGCCAGATGAAGCGGGCGTGAAGCGAAGCGCACTGCGGCAGGTTTTCAGTGCAATAGCCGTGGGCACGGGGGCGGGCGAAAGGCCCCCTTTCGCCGGAACCACCGATTTACCGCCTTTACTGAAGCGGTTCAGGCTTTGGCATGCTGGTAGGAACTAACGCGAAACAGGCGACGACAATAGTCGAGGAAATAGCCGTATGCGGCGCCCATCATCATGGATATCACGATATTTGAACTGACCGCGGCGGCTATCTGATGCCAGTCAGCGCCGACAACCAGCAGAATTCCAACATATACCGGTGACTGAAAGGTTACATAGGCAACCACATCCGCAATATTCTTCATCCACCCTGACGAGCTGATGCGGCGCGCCTGGCGCATGGCGAAATCGCGGTAAAAACCGTAAGGAACGGCAATAATAATGTTCACCGGGATCGCCACCAGTCTTGAAGATAACGACTGCTGAAAAGACATTTCGCAGAGAAAGATTTCGATTATCATGTTCACGACGGTGCAGTAAACCACCATCGCAAAGGTGTCTGCTACCGCATGCCGCAAGCGGGACTGAGCAGAGAACATCGGTGTGCTCCTCGGAAATAAAGCCAGTTATGGCAGAAGATTTGCTTATTTACAGTTGTTTTGCATTGCATTTATTGGTGCGTGTAGATTATATCGCTACTTTAAAACTTACAACTAGCTATAAATTTTTATTTAATGGCTTTTTGTCGATAAAATACTCTGCATGAGGCTGTTTTTTTTGCGTTACGCTATTTTTGTTCTCGTGGTTTATTTTTGTATTGTTTATCAATAAGTTAATGAAAATCATCTTAATGTGGATAAGCGTAGTGCGGTTTAGCGATGGTCTGCTTTAGGTGCAGAATCGCGTTCAGATAGGGATTGTATCCATTTAAGCGTTTTTACCGTGTTTTAGGGTGGTCACTCAGCATAATGGTCTGTTTTGCATTTTGAATATAAAGTCACATTTTATGTATTAATATTCTTTATCCGCGAGTTTCTCGCGTTAGTGGTCTCCCAACGATATACGGTTAACGTTCTGAGCAGACAAGAGACAGGATGATGAATATTTCACAACGAATATTTATCGGCATAATCTATATTATTCACTTTGAATATTATGCTTGTATCGATTTGTTTCCGGTATTTTCTGGGGGCAATGATATATTATGAATTATCTAAAGGGTGGAAAATAATAATCTTATCAATTAAACTACCACCGTACCTGTGTTTTATTTACTGTCTGGAATTTTTTTGATTATATGTCATTACGATTAGATAAACTGAATAATATTCGTTCACTCCGTGCAATGTCCCGTGAATTCTCCATTGACGAGCTTGAAAATATGCTGGAAAAGTTCAGGACTGTCACTGAAGAAAAACGAGCTGAAGAGCAGGCCGCTCAGAAACAGCAGGCGGAATATCAGGAAAAAATACATACCTGGCTGGAATTGATGAGGGCTGACGGTATTACGCCGGAGCAATTAGTTGGTCTGTCCGGCGCCAGCGCTAAGCGCGCGAAAAAGCGTCAGCCGCGTCCGGCGAAATATCGCTTTACCGATCATACCGGCGCAGAAAAAACCTGGACCGGACAGGGACGAATGCCAAAGTGTCTCGCTAACGCTGTTGCGGAGGGGAAACCCCTTGAGAGCTTCCTGATCTAAGCCCGAATCATTCGTCGTGCTGCCGGAAGCAATGTGAAGGCCTTTCACCGCGTCGGTCAGAGTGACGTTCAGGGATCAGCCGGATTATTGCCACCGTATATGTAACCTGGACTATGGCGGATATATTATTCATCCAGTCATTATCTGCCCGCACGGCAGTCATCCGATTGTCACCCGCTTCAACGCTCTCAAAGGGAGACGTTAACGACGGTTCCACGGCATTACCGCCAGCAGGCGAGCCATACCGCAAAAGCCGGTAATACCGGCGAAGGTTAATCCGGCGCCGACGAAGCCGCTAAGCAGGAAAAAGCCGCTGTTAAGCGCATAACCTGATACAACCCCAAGCAAAATCAGGACGCCAGCGGCGATCTGCACCTGGCGCATTAGCGGCAGCGGCTGTGATTTATCCTCTTTCACCGGTAGACCCGCCGCTTTCCACGCCTGAATGCCTCCCGCCAGCAGTTTCATCTGCGCGGGGGCGGCGGCTATCGCCAGACGGGCGGCGTTATTCTGCGTCCGGGAACCGGCCTGACAGTGAAAAATGATCGTCTCTTCGGCACGGGGGTGTAGCGTCGCGCCTTTGTTCAGCGTGTCCAGTGGCACCAGTTCCGCGCCGGGGATATGTTCGCGAGCGTACTCATCGGTATCGCGGATATCAACCAGCCGGGCGCCCTGGGCGATGAGCGCCTGGGCTTCTGCAGGAGAAAGAGTAGCGATAGTCATAAACCTTCCTTAAGGACAATAGATTGACTTCAGGGTGGCCACGATTTGCTGAACCGCTGGCCGGGTAATGAAGTAATGAATCCGCTGCGCCTGGCGTTCGCTGCCGATAAGCCCTTCATCACGCATCCGCGTCAGATGTTGTGATGTTGCCGAGGGGCTCAGGCCGGTGATCCGCGCCAGCTCACCGGCGCTGACCCCTGGGGTTTCGCACAGCATGCACAGAATCAACAGCCTGCTGGGGTGGCTCATGGCTTTCAGCAGGGCGGCGGCGTCTCCGGCGCTGGCCTGTAGCTGTTCTGGTGTATTCATTTATTTTAGTCTTTTCTAAATTTAGGAAAATATAAAATAAAAAACGCGATTGCGCCAGCGATAGAAAATTTCTGCAATGGCATCATTCGTCAGGAATCATGACAATGCCTTACCAGGGGGCGCGATTAAGCCGATAGCTGGATGGTCTGAACGATAGGCATGAGCGCACCGGAAGGCGCTTTTTGCCACAAGTAGGTCGCCCGGCATTGCGGAGGTTATTCTGGCTGTGGCGCGCTTCTGCGTGACTCGCCGTTTATTTGAGCGCCCAAACGGCACGGTTCGCGCCTTAACACGCAGCCTGATGACGCCAGCGGCAGTCACGCACCGGGGCGGGACACCGCCTAGCCCCCATGGCTTCCGCGGCGGGCCGCGCGGCGATACAGGGTACTGCGCGCGACGCCTAGCGCCTGCGCGGCTTTGCTGACGTTGCCGTTATAGCTCGCCAGCGTATCGGCAATCAACTGGGCGTCGTGCTGCTGAAGACCTCGCGGCGCAGGGCTGACGGGGCGGGGGCGATATTCTGCGGGGAGCGCATCTATTCTCAGCGTTTCCCCCTCTTCAGCGAGCGCCAGTAGCACCTTCAGCAGGCTCTGTAACTGACGGACGTTACCCGGCCAGGATTGCGTCGCCAGGTGATCAAGCACCTCTGTCGTCAATGTAATTTGCCGCTTTTCCCCGCCCAGGTCGCGCCATAGGCGGCGTATAAACGTCGGCAGTTCCGGCCAGTCGCGCAGCGGCGGTAGCGTCAGGGAAAACTCACGTAAGCGATAGAACAGGTCTTCACGGAAAGTCCCTTCGGCGACGCGTTGCGCCAGATTACGGTGCGTGGCGCAAATCACTGCGAAGTTGACCTGTACGCTCTGGCTGGCACCGAGCGGCGTGACTTCCTTTTCCTGCAGGATCCTCAGCAGCCGGGTCTGTAAGGTTAACGGCATATCGCCCACTTCATCAAGAAACAGTACGCCGCCGTCAGCTTCGCGGATCTTGCCGATATAGCCGTTTTTGTTTGCGCCAGTAAACGCGCCGGGCTGATAGCCAAACAGTTCTGATTCAATCAGCGATTCCGGAATGGCGGCGCAGTTGATTGCGACGAATTTACCGTCGCGCCAGCGGCTATGCTGATGCAGGGTACGGCTGAGATACTCTTTGCCGCAGCCGGTCTCCCCTTCAATACACAAGCCGATCCCGGCGTTAAGCAGGCGAAGCAGTTTTTCTCCTTCTCGCTGTCTGGAGAAGGGGAGGTCGATGGCCGGTCGCGCTGTTATCGCCACGCCGCCAGCGGCCGGGGCGCGTAAGCGGTAATAATAGTTCTGGCCGCAGACGGCGAGCGGCAGTGGCACAGTTACCGCGGTTTGCGCCACCAGGGGAAAAATCTGTCGGAAGGTGAGGTGACCAAACTGCTCCGCATGGAGATTGAACTCGCGCATTGCCAGCCGGTTAGCCGCCGTCAGAACACTATCCGTAAACACCAACAACAACTCCTCCACGCTGTCGAGTTTTTCCGGCTGGGTATGCAGGCTCATCAGCCACTGCTGCGGATGCAGACTCCGTTTAACCCACAGATACTCAATCTGCTTTGCTGCCCCTTTTACCCATGCCAGTGTCTGAGCATGCGGATACCGGGCCGGGCCGGAGATATCCAGCACCCCGGCTATCTTTCCATCGGGGCGTTGTAGCGGTACGGCGGCGCAATAAAGCTCCTGATTACTGGTCAGAAAATGCTGGCGGCCATCAATTTCACAGCTATCGTCGATCGCCAGCGCGGTGCCAATGGCGTTGGTTCCGCGCCTGTTCTCGCTCCACAGGTTTCCCGGCGCTAAAGCGAAACGCTGCGCTTTCTGCATGGCATGCGTATTACCGAAAGTTTGCAAAACCAGGCCACTGGCGTCGGAGAGGACCACCACCGATTGCAGGTCGCTCACTTTTTGGGTTAGCCCGTTAATGACCGGCTGGATCAACGTTTGCAGACGGCTATGGCTGGCAAGCCTGTCAGCCAACTCGCTGGCGTGCAGGCTGGGGAAGTCATCCGAGGCGGGATCGAGACCGTAACGCTGACTGCGATACCAGGATTCACTCAGTAGCGGGCTCACTTTGACTTCTGGCGTCAGGGCTAACGGATTGGCAGGCACAAGGCACCTCACAGGTGATTTTATTGTTGCAATATTGTAGCTGCATGGTTTTCTTGGTGTTGCGATTTGCAACACATAAGAAGTATTCTGCGGATCAGAAAAAATAATCTGATATCTAATTTATTGAATATTTTCATATTTTATGAAAAATGAAAAAGTGGCATAACCCCTGCTATGGATTGCAGGCGCCGCGAGCAATCGTACAAAACTAATACGCCGCTGCGCCTCAACCCTACAGAAGGAGATTCACGATGCGTTATGCACATCCCGGCACACCGGGCGCTTTGGTTTCATTAAAGTCCGCTTACGGTAACTTTATTGACGGTAAATTTGTTGAACCGATTGGTGGTGAATTCTTCATGAATACCTCCCCGGTCGACGGCAGCGACATCGGGCAGTTTCCACGTTCAGATGCCAAAGATATCGACTTCGCCCTTGATGCGGCGCATCGGGCTGCCGAAGCCTGGGGCAAAACCCCGGCCCAGCATCGTGCTAACCTGCTGTTGCAGGTGGCCGATCGTATCGAGGCGAACCTGGAGTATCTGGCGGTAGCGGAGAGCTGGGATAACGGTAAACCGATCCGCGAGACCCTTAACGCCGACCTGCCGCTGGCGGTCGATCATTTCCGCTATTTTGCCGGTTGCCTGCGCGCGCAGGAGGGGAGCACGGCGGAGATCGATGAAACGACGGTGGCCTACCACTTCCATGAGCCCCTGGGCGTCGTCGGGCAAATTATTCCGTGGAACTTCCCGCTGCTGATGGCGGCCTGGAAGCTGGCTCCGGCCCTTGCGGCAGGCAACTGCGTGGTACTGAAACCCGCCGAGCAGACGCCGCTAAGCATCACCTTGCTGCTGGAGATTATTGGCGATCTGTTCCCGCCGGGCGTACTCAACGTGGTGCAGGGCTTTGGTAAAGAGGCTGGCGAGGCGCTGGCAACCAGTAAACGTATTGCCAAAATCGCCTTTACCGGTTCGACGCCGGTGGGACGCCATATTATGGCCTGCGCGGCGGAGAATATTATTCCCTGTACCGTGGAGCTGGGCGGTAAATCGCCGAATATCTACTTCGCTGACGTGATGGAAGGCGAAGAGGAGTTTATCGAGAAAGCGGTCGAAGGCCTGGTGCTGGGCTTTTTTAACCAGGGAGAGGTTTGCACCTGTCCGTCCCGCGCGCTGATCCAGGCGTCTATCTACGAACCCTTTATGGCGCGCGTCATGGCGAAAGTCGCGCAAATTCGCCGCGGCGATCCCTTCGATACCGACACCATGATCGGCGCGCAGGCGTCGCGCCAGCAGTTTGATAAGATCCTCTCTTATATCAAGATTGCGCGCGATGAAGGCGGCAAGATCCTCACCGGCGGCGAACGCGCCACGATCTCCGCTGAGCTGGATAACGGCTTCTATATTCAGCCAACGTTGATTCAGGGGCGTAACGATATGCGTAGTTTCCAGGAGGAGATTTTTGGCCCGGTTATCGGCGTCACGACATTTAAAGATGAAGCAGAGGCGCTGTCTATTGCCAACCAGACCCAATTTGGTCTTGGGGCCGGGGTGTGGACGCGGGATACCAACCTGGCGTATCGCATGGGGCGCGGTATTAAGGCCGGTCGGGTGTGGACCAACTGCTACCATATCTATCCGGCCCATGCGGCCTTTGGCGGTTACAAGCAGTCTGGCGTAGGGCGGGAAACGCATAAGATGGCGCTTGATGCTTATCAGCAGACGAAAAACCTGCTGGTCAGCTACGGTACCGCGCCGCTGGGGTTGTTCTGAGCGAACCGCCGTTACGTCCCTGATGAATAAATACTGCCCGCAATCCTCAATACAGGTTGCGGGCTTTTTATGTCCTGTGAAGATTGCCATTTGGCGATTTTTCCGTCATGAGTATTGACGGCTTCCATGATTAAAGATGTGATGACTAACAAACAGAAGCCGTTGGCGACGCTGTTTCATCAGAAAACGTTCTCATTTGAACAAGGATAAAAACATGAAGTTGAAGTCAGGTATCGCTTTCACCATCGCCGTCATCGTCTTTGGCGCTCAGGCCCGTGACATGAACAGCATCGAACAAAGCGGTGTACTCAAGGTCGGCGTGCCGGGAGACTACGCGCCGCTGGCGTTTCACAATAAAGCCGGGGAATTACTGGGTTACGACGTTGATATGGCGAAAGATCTCGGCAAGCGTCTTGGGCTGAAGGTGAGCTTCGTGCAGACCAGTTGGCCGACGCTGTCCGCTGACCTGAAAGCCGACAAATTTGATATCGCCATGGGCGGCGTAACGGCAACCCCGGCGCGGGCAAAAGATTTCGCCTTAAGCAAGCCGGTAGTGCCGAATGGCAAGATTGCGCTGGCCAACTGTGCGGCGGCCCCCGCACTTGGCAGCCTGGAGAAAATTGACCAGCCAAATGTGAAAGTGGTTGTCAATCCAGGCGGCACCAACCAAAGCTTTGTCGATGAACATATCAAGCATGCGCAGATTATTCGGGTGAAAAATAACGTCGATAACCTGGAAGCGCTGCGGAGGAAAACGGCGGATATGATGGTCACCGATCTGATTGAAGGCGTTTATTATCAAAGTAATGAACCGGGAGTCTTTTGCGTGGCTAACGAGACGCCGTTTCCCGGAACCCGCAGCTTTAAAGTCTATATGATGAATAAAGATAATCCGCAGTTGCTGGAGAAAGTCAATCAGTGGCTGGAGAGCCAGGACAAGAATGTGCTGAAGCAGAAATGGCGGATTCACGACCAGATAACACACTGATATAGAAAGGGAATTTATGAGCGCTGAGCTAGCCCTGCCCATCAGGCAGCAAAACCAAAATATCGTTCGCCTGGCCACGGCACAGGCGCTGGCGGGGGCGAACTCGGTGGTGTTTTACGCTACCGGGGCGATTGTCGGTAACGCAATCGCGCCCGATCCGACGCTGTCGACGCTACCCATCACCATTTTTGTGCTGGGAATGGCGGCCTGTATTTTGCCGTTTGGCGCGCTGGCCAGAAGGCGCGGGCGCAAAACGGTTTTTATGACCGGTACGGGAGCCGGTATTCTGACGGGACTGACGGCGGCGCTGGCGGTTGTTGTCAGCTCATTCTGGCTGTTCTGCCTGGCGGCTTTTTTAGGCGGAGCCTATGCGGCAGTGGCGGTGTCATTCCGTTTTGCCGCCGCCGACGGCGTCAGCAACGAACGCCGCGCACGGGCGCTCTCGCTGGTGATGGGGGGCGGCGTGGCGGCCGGGGTGATTGGCCCGATGCTGGTGACCGGTACGATGAATCTGTGGCCGCCGCATACTTTTGCGATGACGTTTATCGCCCAGGGCGGGGTGGCGGCAATATCGGCGCTGGTATTGCTGGGGGTAAAAACCGCGGTGCCGGTTGCGCAGACGAAATCCGGCGGGCGTCCGCTGAGGGAGATTGTGCGCCAGCCGGGCTTTGCCCGGACGGTGTTTAGCGGCGCGGTTTCTTACATGGTGATGAACTTTCTGATGACCGCCGCCCCGCTCTCCATGCATATGCACGGTCTTTCGCAGCAGGCGTCGAATCTCGGTATTCAGTGGCATGTGATCGCCATGTACGGCCCCGGATTTTTCACCGGTAGGTTAATCAGCCGCTTCGGAGCCCGGCGTATTAACGCGGCCGGGTTAATACTGCTGGTTCTGTCGGTGATGGTTGGCCTGGCCGGTATCGATGTCATGCACTACTGGTTGTCGCTGATCCTGCTGGGTATCGGCTGGAACTTTGGTTTTACCGGCGCGTCGGCGCAGATTATGGATTTTCATCGTCCGGAAGAGAAAACCCAGGTGCAATCGCTGAATGATTTTATTGTATTCGGCGTAATGATGATTGGCTCATTTTCTTCGGGGGCGTTGATGAACCTTTTCGGCTGGAATGCCGTGCTGTGGGGCTCGCTGGTGCCGGTTGTGGTGGCGCTGGTCGTGTTGCTGGTCGGCAGGCAGAGAGTATTAAAAGGTTAAAATCTTCTCTCTGCTGCCGCAAATGGTCGCCGTCAGTCTGGACACGGTATGCGTGGAATAACCGGAGCGTGCAGGTCGCAGGCGAGAATGATTCTCCTGGCTTCCCGGGAGCAGAAAAGAGATATCGAAAGCGCCCGACCGCTAATCTGCGGTTGGGCGCAGCTTGTCACACAATATCATCCACCACGCCGCCATCCACGCGCAGCGCCGCGCCTGAAGTCGCGGAGGCCTGAGTCGAGCAGACGTAAACCACCATATTGGCGACTTCATCTACCGAGGCCGCACGCTGAATCACCGAACTCGGGCGGTTCGCCATCACGAACTCTTTTGCCAGTTGTTCCAGCGATTTTCCGGTCTTCGCGACTTCGTCCTTCATCATTTCGGCAAAGCCATCGGAGATGGTTGGTCCCGGCAGCACGCTGTTAACGGTGACGCCGCTACCGGCGACAAACTTCGCCAGCCCGCGGGCCAGCGATAGCTGAGCGGTTTTCGTGACTCCGTAATGAATCATATCCGCTGGAATATTGCGTGCCGATTCCGAAGAGATAAACACTACCCGGCCCCAGCCTTTTTGCACCATCGCCGGGAGCAGCGCGCGGGAAAGGCGAACCCCGGACATCACGTTGGTTTGCCAGTAGTTTTCCCAGGTCGCATCGTCGGTGGCATAGAAATCCAGCGGGCCGTAAATACCGGCGTTATTAACCAGGATGTCGACACTGTTTACCGCCTGCACCAGTTGGCTGACGCCTTCGGCGCTGCTCAGGTCGGCAATGGCCGGGCGCAGCTTCGCGCCGGGAACGTCATTTTGCAAACGGGCGATGGCCGCGCTCACGCTACGTTCGCTACGACCATTAATAATGACTTCCGCCCCGCTGGCTGCCAGTCCTTTGGCGATGGCGAAACCAATACCGCCGCTGGAGGCGGTGATCAGTGCGGTTTTCCCCGATAAATTAATATTCATGCTGATAGCCTTATTTTTTGTCGAACAGACCATTAAGCGTAGCAGTGAATAAGATGCTATTGACGTTTTCCGGGTTAATAACCGCTCTGTTTGTTAACAAGATTTTTCAGCGGCAGCGCCTGTTGCAGACGCTGAATGTTGTCCAGTAGCTGGCGGACAATCACCTCAGTCTGCGCCATGGAGGCCATATGTGGGGTGATCACCACCTGCGGATATTGCCATAGCGGATCATCCTGCGGCAGCGGCTCGACGGGAAACACATCCAGCACCGCGCCGGATAATTTGCCACTATCCAGCGCCTGGAGAACGTCCTGATTGACCATATGCTCGCCGCGGCCGCAGTTAATTAGCGCAGCGCCATCGGGCAGTTGCGCCAGTAAAGGCCGGGCGAGAATGCCTCGCGTCTGTTCCGTTAACGGCAGAACGTTGATCAGCGCATCCAGTTGACCAAGAAATTCACCGGCCTGCGCCTCTCCGTGATAGCAGCGCACGCCCGCAAGGGATTTTTCGCTGCGCGCCCAGCCGGAAACCTGATATCCCAGCCCGGCAAGCTGCGTGGCGATATAGCCGCCAATTTCACCGAGCCCCATCACGCCAACGTGATAATCGGTCGCCGCACGCTGCGGATATATCTTCCAGACGCGCTCGCGCTGGTGGGCCAGCGCCCGATCGAAGCGGCGCTGAAACCAAAGCACGCCCCACAGGGCATATTCAAACATGCCGTGGCGAAAATCTTCGTCAACCACCCGGCAGAGCGGCACGTCGCTGGCAAAGACGCTGGCGGGCAAATGATCGACCCCGGCAGACGCGGCCTGGATCAATTGCAACTGAGGCGAGTGAACCAATAGCTGCGGATCGGGAAACCAGCAGCAGGCGTATTGCGCCTCGCGGGCGGTGGGATCGGCGGGCAGAACCGCCTTCACCTGGGGGAATGCGTTCAATGCCGCGCAAATTTCTCCGGCATACTGAGGATCGTTACAATCCACGACGATAGTTAATTGAGTCATAGGCATCAGTTTTTATAAGCAGTATCAAGACGATCGAGGCGGCGCAGCCACGCCTGCCACACTAACTGGCGTTCATGTTCAACCCCCATAAGCTGCTCGCAGGCGTGCTGGCTCAAATGCTCCGGGATCGTGTGAATGGGACTGAGCGGCGCCAGCTGCGCGGCGGCCATCTGGATCTCGCAGGCGCGATTCAGATAGTACATGATGTAAAACGCATCGGCGACGGTGCGCCCGACCGACAGCAGGCCGTGGCTTTGCAGGATCATGGCGATATTATCGCCGAGCGACTGCTGGATCCGTACGCGTTCATCGAGATCGAACGCCACGCCCTCATAGGGATGGTAGCCGACGCGTTGATAAAACTCGGTGCTGATCTGGTTAAGCTGCAGCAGGCCATCTTTACAGGCGGCGACCGCCATTCCCGGCAGCGTGTGGGTATGAATAACGCAATGGGCGTCTTCGCGGGCCATATGGACCGCGCTGTGAATAGTAAAACCCGCTGAGTTTGCCGGGGCGCTGCCCTCGACAACCTTGCCCTGCATATCGACGACGATGAGATTGCTGGCCGTGACTTCATCAAACATCATGCCAAAGGGGTTAATCAAAAAACGCGGCTCGCCGCCGCCGGGCAGGCGCACGGAGAAGTGGGTATACAGCGTGTCTTCCCAGCCGAACAGCGCCGCCAGGCGATAGGCGGCGGCCAGTTGCTGGCGTAATTCCAGTTCAGTTGCCATTTATTGCACTCCCATAAATTCACGAATGCGGGTCAGGGACGGATCGGCGGCGCCGTTACGGATACGCTGCGGCGGCATATCGCTCTGCACCACGCCATTTTCCATCATCACGATCCGGTCAGAAATCGATAACGCAAAATCCATCTCATGGGTCACGATCAACATCGTCATGCCGTCACGGGCGAGGGACTGAATTACTTTCAGCACTTCGCCAACCAGCTCCGGATCCAGCGCTGAAGTCGGTTCATCGAACAGCATGATATCGGGCTTGAGCGCCAGGGCGCGGGCGATGGCCACGCGTTGTTGCTGGCCGCCGGAGAGCTGATACGGATATTTTTCGGCATGGGCCAGCAGACCGACGCGATCCAGCAGCCACAGCGCCTGCTCTCTGACCACCGGGCGATCAAGCAGTTTGTGATACAGCGGGGCGAGCATAACGTTATCCAGCACCGTGCGATGGGGGAACAGGTTGAAGCCCTGAAACACCATGCCGATGCGGCGTACGCCAGCGCGCATTTGCTGCTTATCAACAATGGAGGCTCCCTTCAGGTAATCTTCGCCATACAGAATAATTTCGCCGGCATCAATGGTTTCAAGGGCGTTAATGGTGCGGATCAGGGTGGTTTTGCCGGAACCTGACGGCCCGATGATGCTGATCACTTCGCCATTTTCAACTTTCAGATCAATACCTTTCAGCACCTCATGCTGGCCCCAGGACTTTTTGATGGCGTGCAAATCCAGCGCCGGTGGATTGCCGCTGGCGGGCTGCGCCTTTTGCCCCTGTACCGGCGGTTTCAGCTTCTGGCGCAGGGTTTCGCATTCGCTGTCATTAAGCGTTTGCGGACGTTTGCGCTGAATATCCAGCAGGTTCTCCAGCGCCCGGAAAAGCCAGCTAAAGACGGTGACCACCATAACGTAATAGATGGCGACCGCCAGCAGCGTCTCCATCACGAGGAAATTCTGCGCGTACAGACGCTGGCCGGTAAGCAGCAGTTCCGGCAGTGAAATCACCGACAGGATCGAGCTAAGTTTAATGATGGTGATATATTCGTTAATCAGCGTAGGCAGCGAAATGCGAAACGCCTGCGGGATAATAATTAAGCGCTGAATACCGATAAAGCTAAAACTTAATGCATGCCCGGCTTCGCTTTGCCCTTTGGCGACGGAAAGCAGGCCGCCGCGATGGATTTCCGCCATATAGGCCGCTTCGGTCACCGTCATTGAAATCAGTCCGGCAATAAATGGAATACCGAGCAGCGGCTGGGTGACCGGAAATAGCTGCGGCAGGTTATAGACAAAGACCAGTAATACCATCAATGGTACGCTGCGGAAAAACCAAATATAGAGTTCGACGGGAACTTTTAGCCAGCGCGGGCCGGAGAGCTTGGCGCAGGCTAAAAGAAAACCTAATATCAGGCCAATAAACCAGGACAGCGAACTGACCGCGACAACGGTTACACATGCTTGCCAGAATGCGCCAAAGCTAAATAATGAGAAAAAGTATCCCCAATCGAACTCCATACCGACTCCTGTTTCTTTATTGTATTAATCGATGCTTTCTAAGTTGTATTTCTTGATGATGGCGTCATATTTGCCGTTGGCTTTAAGGGCGGCTAACGTTGATTTAATGGCCTCGGCCAGTTCGGTGTTGCCTTTGGCGACGTAAATTCCCAGCGGTAATGGATAAACCAGGCGGCTCGAACTGATTACCAGGCGACCACGGCTTTTCCCGACAATAATTTGCGCCGCCGGGGCGATTTCTAACTGGGCGTTAATATTTTTTGATAACAGCGCCTGGGAGACTTCAGGCGCGGTCGGGTATTCCTGAATGCTGATGGCCGGTTTACCGTTTTTCAGGCAGTAGTCGTCGGAGTGTTTTTTCAGGCTGGAAACCCAGGCTGTTCCCTGTTGCAGACCCACCTTCACGCCGCATAGCTCATCTTCCGTTTTCGGCTGAATGGGGCTGTTTTTCAGGGCGATAATCGATGCGCCGGACAACGCGTAAGGGATGGCATCCGCCTGTTTCTGGCGTTCCGGGGTGACGTACATTCCGGAGATCACCGCGTCATATTTTTTACCGATGCCTAAAATCAGGCTGGTGAATTTCGTGTCAATAAGCTGCGGTTTGGCGTTCAGATGTTCGGCGATCAGCGTCGCGAACTCCGGGTCGATACCGACGATATTGTTATTGCTGTCGTAGGACTCAAACGGCGGATAGGTCACTTCCATACCGACTTTAAATACGCCGTTGGTCAGCAACTCAGCCGCCTGAGTGAGCGGTGAAAAACAAGCAGTGACGGCGATGGATAACGCCACACGGCGCGAGAGTTTTTTTAGCGTTTGTTTCATCATTTATCCTCACGGGTTCTCACGGGTTCTCACGGGTTGTTAACGGTTTTTTGTTGCGCTTGTTTTTTCAGATGACCAAATGTATTGGTGCCGCGGGCGCGTTCGGGGAGCTGGAGCTCACCTCTGGTGACTTTCTCGCGCAGGTAGCGATAAGTCTGCAGCGCCTGGCTCCACATATGTTCGCCGATGCTCAGTTCCTGATACTCGCTGGCTTCGCCTGCTTCGAGGAAGCCCGGAAGGGGGCGAATCAGCGTGTGATAGTCGCAGGCGAAAAACAGCGGGAAGGAGTAGCGTTCCTGCGGCACCTTGCGTACCCGGTGGGCTGTTGCAACAAATGTGCCAGCGCTCAACACTTCCAGCATGTCGCCGATATTAATCACGAAAGCCTCTTCTCCGCTGGCGCTTTTCAGCGGTGGGGCGTCGATCCAGTTGCTATCTTCATTCAGCACTTCGAGGCCAGGCTGGTCGGCGAGCAGTAGAGTGAAACACTCGTAGTCGGTATGTGCGCCAATACCGGGAACATCTTCGGCGCTGGCGTCAAAGGGGTAGTGGATCAGGCGCAGTTTCGAAGGCGGGCAGGTGACCATGGAACGGAAATAGCCTTCCGGCAGACCGAGGGCGAGAGCAAAGGCATCAAACAAGCGATGCCCGAGTGCGAATACCGCATCATAGTAGGCCAGCACCCGGGATTTAAACTCCGGGACATCCGGCCACTCGTTGGCGCCAATCAGCGGTGTTCTGGCAATGACCAGAGGGTGATCGTCGGCGGCCTGGAAGCCGATATCGAACGCCTCTTTATGGTCCGGTTTGCCGGAGCCGTAAATCTCTTCGCCCTCGGGGACATAACCTTTGTGGCTTTTTGACTGGCCGATGTAGTACGCCATCTTGCGCTGCATCGGCAGGGCGAAAATCTGTTTTGCCGCCGCGCGGATCCCGGCGATCAATTCGGGCGCAATGCCGTGACCGGTAATGTAGAAAAAGCCGACGTCACGGGCGGCCCGGCCGATGGTGTCGGCCACCGCCTGGCGTTTGGCGGGATCGTCGCAGGCCAGATCGCTGATATCTATTATCGGTAATTCAGTAAAAGCACTTTTTGCGGCGGTCATTTCGGCAGTTCCTTATTCAGTTAGCGAGGTAAATTCAACAAAATGCTGCTGTTCATGCTGGGCTATCCAGGCGTTCAGCGACCAGAGATCGGCCACCGGAACGTTGGTAAACGGCAGGTGATGCAAATAACCATCGGGGCCAAATTCCGGCGTCAGCGTGGTGTGCTGGTAGCCACGCTGGCGTTGCGATTGCCAGATCTGCTGCCAGAAACGCTGTTGAAACCGCAGGGCAGCCTGGTATTCCGGCGCGGCGGGATGCGGCACCTGCGGCCCCTGGTCATATCCGACGCGGGCCTGAATATGGTGTACCCGTTCAATAAAGGTGCTGAAATCATCGCAGGGGTCATCGAGCAGGCGCTCGCTCACGACAATCCAGTGGCTGATATCCGCGGTAAAGCGCAACTGCGGCAGTTGCTGAATGATCTCCAGCGTCAGCCATGGGCTATACAGCGACGTGGCGCGATGGGTTTCAAAGCTGCAGGTCAGCTCATACTCGGCGGCCAGCTCATGAGCCTTACCGAGAAAATCGACCTGCTGCGCCAGCGGCCAGCGATCATTACCGGCCAGCAGGTTGACGAAACGAGGATTCAACGCTTTCGCCGCCGCAAATCGTTCTTTTAAACGTTCCAGATGCTGCGCCGGCGTTTCCGACTGAGCCGGAATGACGCCGCCGCCGCTAAACACGATGGCGATATACTGGAGCGCCGACGCTTCAATCCGCCGACCCAGCGTCTGCTGCTCTTCTGCGCTAAGCGGGACTCGCGCTTCAATGCCGCAGCAGCCGGCGCTTTTGAGTTCGCTAACCGTTTGCTGCCACGGGGTGGTGACGCCCCACAGCGTGCGAAAGACGTTGAGCTGCATGGTTTATCCTCTATTCATATTTCACGCCGGGGAGAACGCAGAGCATTTCATACAGCAGGTTGGCGGCCAGCTGCGCGGTGTTGCCGCTGATGTCATAGGGCGGGGAGACTTCAACGAGGTCGCAACCAATCAGGTTCAGGCCGCGGCAGCCGCGCACAATCTCCAGCGCCTGAATCGACGTCAGGCCGCCCACTTCCGGGGTGCCGGTGCCGGGCGCCCAGATGGGATCGAGGCTGTCGATATCAAAGCTGAGATAGACCGGACCCTCGCCCATTTGCTGGCGAACTTCCGCCATCAGCGGTGCCAGGGATTTGTGCCAGCATTGCTCCGCCTGCACCAGACGAAAGCCCTGATCGACGCCCCACTGGAAGTCACCGGCAGCGTAGCCTTGCGCACGCTGCCCGATCTGGACGACGCGTTTAAGGTCCAGCAGCCCCTCTTCGACGGCGCGGCGGAAGGTGGTGCCGTGGGCGATTTTTTCGCCGAACATCTCATCGTTGGTATCGGTATGGGCATCAACATGAATCAGGCCGACCGGACCATGTTTTTTGGTCAGCGCGCGCAGGATCGGCAGGGTGATGGTGTGGTCGCCCCCCAGCGTCAGGGGAATCAGCGGGAAACTATTTAAACCAGTGTAGTAATCTTCGATGATCTGCACGGATTTCAGCAGACTGTAGGTGTTAATCGCTACGTCACCGATATCCGCTACCGACAGTGAATCAAAGGGGGCCGCGCCGGTAGCCATGTTGTATGGACGAATCATGACTGATTCGTTACGAATATAGCGTGGTCCGTAGCGCGTCCCCGAGCGCTGGGACGTTCCGATATCCAGCGGAATGCCGACGAATGCTGCATCAAGTCCCTGTAAATCTTCAATAAATGGCAGGCGCATCATTGTTGCGCGGCCAGCAAAGCGCGGCATCTCGTTGCCACCTTGCGGTTGATGAAAGACGTTATCCATTTCTGCTCCTGAATCTGACATACAAAACTCAACAGCAGGGATTGTGCGAAAGATGTGCTGGACTTTACATCGTCTGCCGTAAATACTCAGTTCATTTATTTGTGAACTAAACGCCATGCTTAATGACGCCACGCTAAATATTCGACAGCTACAGGTTTTCGAGACGGTGGCCCGTCTTGAGAGCTATAACCGGGCCCAGCAGGAGCTGGGGATTTCCGTTTCCGCCATCAGCAATGCGATGTCGCAGCTGGAAGCTCAGCTTGGCTTTAGCCTGTGCCAGCGCGGGCGCGGCGGCTTTGCTCTGACCGAGAAAGGGCAACATTTTTTGCAGCAGGCGATCCGCGTGCTGAGCGAACTGAATGAGCTGGAACGCCAGTCGGCGCTACTGAAAGGTGAGCACAGTGGAACGATTTGTATCTCAGTGCTCGACTCCATCGAAACCGAAACCGCGCTCTCTTTGCCGGTTGTGCTACGCAGCTTTAGCGATAAGTTCCCCAATGTGCATATCAAGCTGATTATCCGTACTCCGGCGGAACAGCTTAACGGCGTATTGAATAACCAGATCGATCTTGCCATTGGCAGCTATAACTCGCGGGTGCATAACATTATCAGCGAACCGCTGTATCGCGAGCAGCACTGGCTCTACTGTAGCGATCTGCATCCGATGTTCTTCAGCCGACAACTGGACAAAGATCAGATCAGCCAGTGCCCGCTGGTAACACGCAGTTACTGGAACACCAGCGACCTGCGGCGGCGTGGATTCAGCAAGGGCAGCGCCACCGTTGAAACGGTGGATGCGCAGCTGCTGTTGATTCTGTCGGGGAAATATATCGGTTATCTTCCAGAGCATTACGCCTGGCCGTGGATTAAAGAGAATCGGCTGCGGGTATTATTGCCTAATGAGTTTGGTTTTCAGTCGCCATTCTCGGCGATATGCAAACGCGGGCGCAGCAATGAACCTTTTTTGAAAGCGTTTCGTGATCTCCTGAAGAAGAATACGGTGGCCAGACCGAAGTGGAGTGAATGAAGTCGGTCTGAGCGGAATCTCCGCGGCCATTTTCATATCACCAGAGGTTGGGCGGAGGCATTTGTAGCTAAAAGCCATTTTGCTTTTTGCCAGGACTATTCCCATTCATCATCTGGTTAAAAAATAACCTTTTTGCGTGTTTTATCCGAATTAATGTTAAATCCAACTCAGAACATTGTTTGCTAAAAATTTTTCTGCTGGAATCAATAGATGTGTTTTTCTCACTATTTTTTGACGGATGGGGACAATGATAAGGAATAGCGCGTTGGCATTAGTTTGCATTTCTGTTTTTTTATTACAGGGGTGTGTAAATACTAAAAAAACAGAGAGTGCATTAATTAAAAAAGAAAATAGTCAAAATCAACAGTCGGCTCAGATTTCGGCTATCCAGCAGTGTATCCAGGATGCTGAGGCCCTGGTTAAATTAGACAGAAAGTTTCAGAAGGATTCCAGTGAGCTGTATGGTTTAATCAACGATGCTAAGTTTTATGCTTCTGTTTCCGAGCAGACATCGGCTAACGTGAAGTCAACGATTACGCCGCTTTTCGAATATAAGATAAACGATAAATGTAATAGTATTTCTCAGAAATTAATAAAAGAGTTTGAAACCAGAGCAAGAAAAGCCGATCTCCAGGATGGGCGCGCCAGATGAGATGCCATAAAGGGAAACTGAATATCTACGATCTTAGCAGTCTTGCGATTGTATTTGCTCTTTCAGCCCTTTTTGTGATGCTCCCTGCTCGCGCCGAGGAGGGAGGCTTTCTTGATAGCATCTCTAAACTTGAGATAAAAAACTCACCGCCTGTAGATGCCGGTTCCGGAGAGTCGATATCGGTCAATCAAGAAAAAAAGAACAGCGGTAAGAATACGACGCAGAAGCAAGACGTTACCAGGAATAAAGCCACTCAATATAATAAAACAAAAACGGAAAATACGATTAATATTCTGCGAAAACAGAACGCGGAACTGAGTGCGGCCGCGACAGCCGCACAGAAAAAGCTCGACGAAACCACCCGTACGCTGTCGGCACAGATCGCGGAATTGAAAAGCCAGCGTGCGCCCAATGAAGGCGGGCAGAAAACGAATATCGACGCGCTGACGAAAAAGAACGCCGAGCTTGCTACTGCCGCGGAGACGGCGCAGAAAAAGCTGGACGAGACCACCCGCACGCTGTCGGCGCAGATCGCGGAACTGAAAAGCCAGCGTGCGCAGAGCGAAGGCGGGCAGAAAGCGGATATCGACGCGCTGACGAAAAAGAACGCCGGGCTGGCCGCCGCTGCGAAGACGGCGCAGAAAAAGCTGGACGAAACCACCCGCACGCTGTCGGCGCAGATCGCGGAACTGAAAAGCCAGCGTGCGCAGAGCGAAGGCAGGCAGAAAGCGGATATCGACGCGCTGACGAAAAAGAACGCTGAGCTTGCTACTGCCGCGGAGACGGCGCAGAAAAAATATGATGCGTCAGTAGCCGCTTTAACAGATAAGAACACGCAGTTGCAGTCAGCGCTTGATAAGCTATCGACAAAAGAAAAGGATATTAATCTTGCTGATAAAAGCAACAAAAATGCTTATGCATTAGGCGTGTTTTACCTTACCCAGGCATTATCAGAGATGCATAAGATGGCTGATAACAATGTAAAACTCACGCCATCCGCATTGGTTGCAGGGTTTAATGATGCTTACAATAAAAAACTTAAAATTAAAGACGATGAAATAGAAAATATCATCAAAAATCTTAATGAGCAGATGTCATTAAAGTACGTCGATCTCGAAAAGAAAATTATGGCAAAGATAAAAAACAAAAAGTATGAAATCTTACCGAACGGCGTATATTTCGTTATTGATAAAAAAGGCAAGCAGAAATACAAGCCTGATGAGACGTTATCCATGAATATACTGGAAAAGAAGCTTGATGGTACACCTATATTGAATACGATGAACTCTAACATGGTATACAATAAGAAAATCGATCCTCTGATGGAGAAAATATTATCAGCCGGTTTGAAAGGCGGAACGGTTACGCTGTATGGTCAGGCAGGTTCACTGTATAGCACGACGCCGGAGGATATTGCCCCTGATACATTGATATCCATTACTTTTGAATTGCTTCCGCAGGCGCGTTAATCACAGGTTTGTTAAGCTATTTTTTTCGAATTAAGCCTGGAATACGGGTTATAACAGGTCTGCTCTGATTGCTGATAAAGCGCCGGATTCGGCAATCGCCCGGCGGCGCTGTGCTTGTCGGGCCTGCGTTACCAAATGCCGAAGGTCACGTAGGCCGGGTAAGGCGCAGCCGCCACCCGGCGTAAATGCGGGCATAATCGCTAATACAGGTTTGTTATCTGTCTCCAGTCTATTGATTGTTAATCCTTTTAAGGTGAGCCGTCGTCCGCTATTCTCCGGGGTGGACAGAACGCCAGCATCATTGTTTTACCGGCTGTTTTTTCACAAGAACCGCGTGCCCGGCATCGGATTTCAGGAATAGGCTGTCCACCATCGCCAGCGCGGCAATGAGGGTCATCATCCAGAACGCCAGCCGGAAATCATCGCTGTGCGCGCCGATCGCCTGAGTGCCATGTATGTACTGGGCGATCGACAGCACCAGCGCGCCAACGGCAATTCCCGTCCCGGCATTCATCTGCTGCATGACTGAAAATAGCGTTGTGGCATCGCGCATTTGAGGTTGCGGAACGTCAGCAAACCCCAGAGTATTTAATGCCGTAAAATGCATGGAACGAGTCATCCCGCAGAAAAACATGAGTACGGCGACCAGTGCATGTGGGGTATCCTGGTTGAGCAGCGCGCAACCGACAAACCCCAGACAGACCAGCAGACCATTTCCTAAGAGCACCCGCCGGAAGCCGAACTGCTGCATAATCCATGTCGTTGCAGGTTTCATCGCCAGGTTTCCGGCAAACAGCCACAACAACATTACCCCGGATGCGACAGGGCTCCAGCCGAATCCAACCTGGAACATCAGCGGGAGCAAAAACGGGGCGCTGCCGATGGCGGTACGAAACAGGGAACCGCCCACCGCGGTGACGCGAAAGGTCGGAATGGCCAGCGGCGTCAGGTCGAACAACGGCGCAGGCGCACGTTTCATATGGCGACCGGTGAGCGCCAGTAACACCAGGCCAGACAGCAGGACGCTGCTCCATAATCCGGTCGGAATATCGTCCCGGCTGGCTAATTCAATCCCCGACATAAACAGGGCGAAGGCCAGCGCGCTCAGAATAAAGCCGGTCAGATCAAAGCGTCCGACGCGTTGTTCATCGTTACGGATAAGTGCAAGTGACGCGCAAAACGCAATTACGCCTAAAGGGATGTTCAGCAGGAAAATCCACCGCCATCCCCAGTATGAACTAATCCAGCCGCCCAGCGGCGGGCCGAGAATAGGGGCGATTAGCGCGGGCCAGGTCAGTATTGCAATGGCATTGACGATGTTTTCCCGGGGAGTATTACGCAAAACGACCAGTCGCCCGACAGGTACCATCATGGCACCGCCAATACCCTGCAATATCCGCGCGACGGTAAAGCTCCATAGCCCGTTACTCAGGGAACACAGCAGGGATGTCAGCGTAAAAATCGCAATCGCGGCGGGAAATATCCGTCGGGCGCCAAAGCGGTCCGCCATCCAGCCGCTAATTGGAATAAATACTGTCAGGGATACCAGATAAGCGGATACCCCGACAGATAACTGCGCGGGTAAAATGTGAAAATCATGTGCCATAACCGGGAGCGCAGTGGTGATGATGGTGGCGTCAAGGTTTTCCATAAAGAAAACACCGGCTACCAGAAGGGCTGTCAGAGTCTGACGATTCAACGTTATTGGCATCATATTATTATGCTGCGTCGGTAAGATGAAAACCGGGCCCATCAGCGCGCCCGGCGATGATAATTATTCGTCGCTGGCGGCATCCATGGCTGCCGTCTGCTCTGCAGTGAGTGTGAGCGTCACGGCTCTGGCAAAGCTCTCCACCTGGCCGCGGCTGGTGGCGCTGGCGATGGGCGCGCTTACCCCTTTACGCCCGATAAGCCAGGCCAGAGCGACTTCCGCCGGTTTGGCATTGTGCGCTTGCGCAACGGTAACCAGCGTATCGACAATCCGCATCCCGCGCGGCGTCATATATTTCGCCAGTCCTTCTCCACGTTTGCTGTGCGCCAGGTCGGATGTGCTGCGGTATTTCCCGGTCAGGAAACCGGAAGCGAGGCTGTAGTAGGTGACGACCCCGATATTGTTTTCCACGCACAGGTCACACAACTCGCCTTCAAAGCCAGCCCGGTCATAAAGGTTGTATTCCGGCTGCAGGACTTGCCAGGCAGGGAGACTGTTTTTACGTGAAACGTCCAGAGCCGCGGAAAGCTGCTGCGCATCAAGGTTAGACGCGCCCATCGCGCGAATTTTTCCCGCCTGCAGTAAAGACTGGAATGCTTCCAGTGTTTCTTCACACGGGGTTTTTGGGTCCGGCCAGTGGGAAAAATAGAGGTCGATATAGTCCGTATTCAGACGTCGCAGCGAATCTTCAACCGCCTGGAATATCCATTTTTTAGACAACCCCTCATGCCCGGGGATCCCCAGATCGGAACCCACCTTCGTAAATAGCCGGATGTTGTCACGCATGCCGGGGCGCGCCTTGAGCCAGCGGCCAATAATGGTTTCTGATTCACCCCCCTGGTTCCCGGGCGCCCACAGAGAATATACATCTGCGGTGTCAATGGCGTCGAAGCCGTGGTCGACAAATGTATCCAGTACATCAAAGCTGGTTTTCTCATCAATCGTCCAGCCAAAAACATTGCCGCCGAACACCAGCGGCGCGATTGACAAGCCCGTGTTACCGAGAGGACGTTTGTTCATTCTTATGACTCCTGATTAGTGAATTACCCCATTAATGTCCAGGGAACCGTGCGTTTGTTACGACAGCTTCAACCGGCGCCACGACATTATGGTCTGACCCATGATATTGCGCCGGGTATCCCGTAAGCGTGGCTTGTCTGTACGATATAGCGTCATGCGGGGGCGGCCAGTAAGACACGTTTCCAGGATGACCCGTGGCATGGCTCATGTCTTTGCCGGATGACTTTTTTCAGATTAATAATTGCGTTTCAAATAAACAATAAGGTAAAAAATCAATGCTACCTTACCTGAAAAGGCAATAATCATGCTGATTACCGACCTTAAGCTACTTCTGCTCTTTATCCGTATTGTGGAACTGGGGAGTATTTCCGCCGCCGCCAGGGAACTGGCGCTGACGGTGCCGGCTGCCAGTCGTCGTTTACGTAGTCTGGAAGATCAAATGGGGGTTCGTCTTTTGCAACGTACGACGCGCAGCCAGTCACTGACGCCGGAAGGTGAAATATTGTACCGTCATGCACGGCAGTGGCTGGACGAAGTGGATTATGTCGAACAACAGATCTCCGAGCGGCGTACTGAGATCGTGGGAAATTTACGCATGACGGCCCCGGTTGCGTTGGGGCGGCGTTATGTCGCGCCAGCGATAGCAACATTTTGTGCTCGTTACCCGGCGTTGCAGGTCCAGTTATTGCTCAGCGACAGTGTTCTGGATCCGGTGGAAAATGGGCTGGATATTGCCATCCGTTTTGGCGGGCTGCATGACTCGTCATACATTTCGCGTCGTCTGGTGGATAATCACCGGATTCTTTGCGCCTCGCCCGCTTATCTGCAGCAGGCCGGAATGCCGGCCGTGCCTGCGGATCTGGCGCAGCACAGTTGTCTGGTTATCGGCCACCATCCGCTTGCCGAGTGGGTGTTCGTCGGAGATATTTCAGTGAAGATTAATGCCCGGATGATGTCGAATGACGGTGAGGTTGTGCATCGTTGGGCGCTGGATGGGTACGGTATTGCGCGAAAATCCAGTTGGGATGTGACGGATGATTTGCGTACCGGCAGGCTGGTCCCTGTGTTGCCTGATTTTGCGATCCCCGCCGCGCCTTTACATGCTATCTACCATAGCCGTATTTTGGCGCCGCGCGTACGTTTGTTTCTTGATTATCTGGAGCAATGTCTGCGCAGTATTCAGCATTCCGGTCAGACTTCCGCAACCGCGAGTGGGGAAATATATCCGCGATAAGGGGGGGCTTTTGCGATACGCTGTGGGCGCAAAGGCAAAGAGAGTGGATATAGCCTCTTCCCTGACAATCTGCGAAAGCGATTTTTTCAACGCAAGAACGCAGGTATTGCGAAGAACACGTTTTGGTTTTTGCTCTGAATTAATGGGTTAAAACAGTTTCCTATTATCCGGATGCGGCCTGTCATCAGCCGTATCCGGCGACCCACCGCCTTTCAGACGCCGATGTTCCTTCTGATAGATATGCACCCATTCCGGCGCTTATCTCACCTCATTCACATACATAAAATGCTCAGTATTGAACCGATGATGCGCGAGGATGACCGGCGTGGCGCTCTGGTCGAAAGAGACTTCGTCAATCACCATCACAGCATGCGGCAACGCCACCTCTAACAACGCGGCGTCCTGTTCGTTTGCCAGCGTCGCGGTAATCTGTTCGCGTACAGCGGCTACCCGCAGATCGTAACGCTCAAATAAAAAGCGATAGAGCAGCGGGGGCAATTGATCCGCAGGCGGAAAATCCGGCAGACGCGCGGCAGGCAACACTAAGCTTTCATGCATGGCGGCGATGCCTTTTACCCGGCGCAAACGTTTTAAGCGGATAACGTCATCGCCAGCTTCAATTTGCAGCTTCTCCGCTTCCGCGACGCTGGCGCTACTCAACTGATAATCAAGCAACAGCGTCTCAGAGCGTAACAGGCCACCCGCGTTGTCATGCAGACGGAAGTACTGAAAAAAGTGGCTGAGATTATGCAGTTGCGCCCAGCCGGTTACCACCGTGCCGGTTTTGCGGCGCCGCATTAGCATGCCTTCACTGGTCAGCGCTGACAGGGCTTTACGCACTGTGCCAACGGACACGCCAAAATTTGCCGCCAGGCTGTTTTCACTGGGTAAGATCGTGCCGGCGGGCAGTTCGCCTTGCAGAATCGACTCGCTGATATGGCGTTTCACGACTTCATAAAGCGGTGCGCCTTCTCCTTCGGCTAAGCGAGAGAAGGGTTGTTCATCACCTGCGTCATAGTTTTTTTGCATGTTTCCGATTACCGATTGACCTGAATCGTTGAATTGAATTATCTATAAACTATATAGAAATATAGCAGACAAAAAAATGATGTCATATTATTCACATCTAAACAGTGCGTTAGAGAAAATAGCTCAGGACGGCGCGCAGATGACTGACGATTTGCAACGCATGCTGGTCGTCGATACCTGCTTTCCTCCCGGTAGTGGCTATGCGCAATTTGCTGATTTGATGACGCAACTGCTAACGCCGATGCAGTTTAGCTTTCAGCGCGTTTCCGTGCCGGAAAATTTATGGCAAGCCCCTGATGGCAGCGCCTGGGGCGAAAGGGTGAATCTGCTGGCAACCCTCAATGCCGGGGCTACGGAAAACTGCAATCTCTATTTCCACACCGATACCGTCCCTGCCGGTGATGGCTGGCGTTATCCACCGCTGGCGCTTACCGAAGCGGAGGGTAAACTTTTTGGCCGCGGCGCGGCGGATATGAAAGGGACGATTGTCGCGGCGATAGCCGCTATTCGTGCCGCACAGGCCTGCCATTTGCGTTTGCGTTTCAACCCGGTTTTTTTGCTGTGTAGCGATGAAGAAGGGGGGCTTTATCCCGGCATTCGCTATCTGGCTGAACAGCAGTATATCGCGGGTCATCTGCTCAGTTTTAACGGTGGCGCAGTGCCACGCATCTGGTCAGGTTGCTTCGGGAGCATCGATCTCAAAGTGATTATCACCGGGCGATCGGCGCATTCAGGCGATCCGGTTAACGGCATCAATGCCATCGAAACCGCGCTGCCGCTGATGCACGCCCTCTATAAGCTGAAAACCGAGGTTGAACAGCGCACCTCAGCGATGCCGGCGCCACCGCATTATCACGGTAAGCCGCTGACTTCGCGTCTGACGCTGGCCGCCGCCCACGGCGGCAGCAAAGGTTCCACCATCCCTGAACGTTTCGAGCTGTTGATCAACCGTCGCTATGCCCCCGAAGAAGATTTCGACGATGTCTGGCAGGAACTGACGCGCTGCGTAGATAGCGCTATGCAGGGCAGTGATGCCCTTGACGTCACAGTACAAATGATCGGCCATTTGGCGCCGGTAAGCGATCCCGTTGGGCCACATTGGCCGCGCTGGCAGGCGGCGCTGAGCCAGGGGTTTGGCTTTAAACCTGAAGCGTTCGACGCCTGGGGCTCATCGACCAGCTCTGATATGGGGTGGGTGCAGCAGGCCGGTATTCAGGAGATTCTGCTGGGGGGGCTGGCACGGCCTGACAACCGCATTCATGCCGCCGATGAGTATACCACCCTGTCAGATCTGATCGCGCTTTCGCAGTCCATTCTGGCGTATCTCGCCGATGATTTTCAACAACCCCCGGGTCGTTAACAAACTTACGAGGAAGAGAACATGTGCGCAATGAAAGGGTTAAACCGCCGACAGTTTATCGCCAGCTCAACCGTTTTGACCGGTGCGGCGATGCTACCCTGGTCGTTTTCAGCTCATGCGGCGCAGGTCGCCAGCGCTACACCGGGCGGTACCCCACGTAAAGGGGGCGTATTGCGCATCAGTGTTGATCAGGCCGTCAGCGTGCTGAATCCCCATCAGGCACGCGTCAATCCGGAATATCTGGTGGCGGAACTGCTGTACAGCGGACTGACTCGCCTCACTCAGGAGATGAAAGCCGAAGCGGATCTGGCGCAATCCTGGCAAGCCAGCGCCGACCTGAAACAGTGGACCTTTGTGTTACGTCCGAACCTGAAATTTAGCGATGGGTCCGCTTTAACCGCCGACGATGTGGTCGCCAGCCTGCAGGCGTTGCTCGATCCCGGCAATGCCTCGCCGGCTCTGCACAATATCGGCCCAATCAATAAAGTCAGCGCCAAAGACGGCGGTACGGTGTTGATTGAAACGGACGCGCCGTATGCCGATTTACCGGTAATGCTCGCCTATCCGGACGCGAAAATTATCCCGGCCAGTATTGCCCGGGGTCAGTATGACAAACTCAGCAAAGCCTCGCTGGGCGCCGGTCCTTTTCAACTGGTGTCATATGATCCCGAGCGCAAAATTGTGGTGAAACGTAACCCGCATTATTACGATCCGATGCGTCCATATCTGGATGGGGTGGAGGTGGTGGTCTATCCCGATGGAATCGCTGAAAGCTCGGCGCTGATCGCCGGTGATACCGATCTGATGCTGAGCGCGCAGTCGAGTGAATTTGCCCGCCTCAGCAAATCATCCGGCGTGCTGCCGCTGCGTGTGGCTTCAGGTCAGTTCCTGAATGTCAACATGGGCTGCGATCAGAAACCGTTCAATGATGTACGCGTACGTCAGGCGCTGGCGTTATGTGTTGATCGCCAGGCCACCGTGGATTTCGTGGCCGATGGTCTGGGGGCGCCTGGAAACGACACGCCAATCAACGCTTCTTATCCTTACTACGCCAGTCTGGCAAAAAAGGTTGTGGATTACAGCAAAGCCAAAGCCTTGCTGGCGGAAGCGGGTTATCCCAATGGCCTCGATTTAACCCTGATCGCCTCAGACAAACCGGCAACCCGCACGCAACTGGGTATCGCGCTGCGCGAAATGGCGAAGCAGGGCGGTTTTCGCATCAATGTTCAGACCATGGCGCATAGCACCTATCTCGATCAGGTGTGGAAAAAAGGTAATTTCTACGTGGGTTTTTACAACATGCAGCCGACCCCGGATGCGGTGTTCTCGCTGCTCTACACCTCTACCGCATCGTGGAACGAAACGCGCTGGAATAACACGGAATTTGATGCCGCGGTTAACGCCGCGCGAGAAACCAACGATGAAGCCCAACGTACCCGGTTATATGGCAAAGCGCAGCAATTGATGTATGACGGGGTGCCGTCACTGATCCCGACCTTCTTCGATCTGCTGGCGGCGAGCCGCGATTACGTCGGCGGTTATCATCTTCATCCGCGCGGCGCGGTCTTCCGTCTCGACCATGTATGGTTGACTGACAAAGCCCCCAGACGCGCAATGTAAGGAGCGACCGGTGACAGCAAGTTATCTGTTTAAACGTCTTCTGCTGATGATTTATACCTTACTGGTGGTGTCGCTGTTGGTCTTCGGGATCACGCAACTGTTGCCAGCGGATGCAGCTGTCACCCTGCTGGGACAGAACGCCACGCCAGAAGCATTAGCCGTTGTGCGTGAACGGCTGGGGCTGGATGCCCCGGCATGGTTACAATACTGGCACTGGCTGACCCATGCGTTACAGGGCAATTTTGGCGTGTCAATGCGCAATGGTCTGCCGGTCGGTCCGACATTGCTGACGGCGTTATCTCGTTCGCTGCTGCTGGCGGCGTGCGCACTGGTGCTGATGCTGATAATCGCCATCCCGCTCGGCATCTGGGCCGCTGTGCGGCGGGGAAAAACCGCCGATGTACTGGTCAGCGTCATCTCCTACATCGGTATCTCTTTTCCGGAATTCGTTACTGCCACGCTGGTATTGCTGTTGTTTGCCGATGTCTGGCAGATCTTGCCTGCAACCGGCTATGTGCCCCTGAGCGAGAACGTTATCAGCGGGATCCAGCATCTGATTTTGCCGTCAATGACGGTGGCGCTGATTCTGGTGGCGCATGTCTCCCGTATGGTGCGCTCCGAAATGGTGGATGTGCTGCACACCGACTACATTCGCGCCGCATGGCTGAAGGGCTTATCGCGCCGTCGCATTTTGTGGCGACATGCGTTGCGCAATGGTCTGCTCCCGACCATCACCATTGTGGCGTTGGATGTCGGTTATTTGCTCGGCGGCATTGTGGTGGTGGAGGAGATTTTCGCTATTCCGGGGATTGGCCGCGAGCTGATCGTTGCGGTAGAGGCGCGCGATCTGCCGACCATTCAGGCGGGCGTGATGATCCTCGCGGTGACCTATTCGGTGGTGAATTTCCTGGCCGATCTGGCCTACGTCATTCTGGATAAGCGAATTTCCTATGCCTGAGATACTGAAACGTTTACTGCGTTCACCGCAGGGGGCCGCCGGTGTGTTGATTTTACTGCTGGCATTGCTGATGGTGGTGGGCGGTGCACAGATTGCGCCTTTTGATCCTGAAGCGATCTCCATTCTGACCCGTTACAAACCACCTGGCGCTGAGCACTGGTTTGGCACCGATCAGATGGGGCGCGACATTTTCAGCCGGGTCATGGTTGGCGCACGGTCCACTATCTTGTTGTCACTGCTGGCAACCGCCTTAGCGATGATTATCGGCTCGGTGCTTGGCACCGCCAGCGCCTATCTGGGGGGCAAAATAGATGAATTTATGATGCGCACTATGGATGCGGTAATGGCGATCCCCAGCCTGTTATTCGCGCTGCTGATTGTCAGTACGCTGGGGCAGAGCAGCATGAATGCGGTGCTGGCTATTACGATCGCCTTTGTACCCGGAATGGTGCGTATCTCGCGCAGCGTGGCGCTGGCGGCGCGTCAGCAGGATTACATCAATTCCGCTATCGCACGGGGTGAAGCGGGGTACTACATCATTCTGAGGGAGATGTTGCCAAATATTCTGGCCCCGATCATCGTCGAAGCCACTATCCGCGTGGCGTTCGCCATCATGCTGTTTGCTACGTTGAGTTTCCTCGGCCTTGGCGCGCAGCCGCCTGAGCCGGAGTGGGGACTGATGGTCTCGGAAGCCCGGGCGTATTTTTTTAATGCGCCGTGGATGATGATGATCCCCGGTCTTGCCATTGCGCTGGTCGCCATTGGGTTTAACTTGCTCGGTGATGGTTTGCGCGACGTACTTAATCCAAGGAGCCACTGATGAGTGACAACCTTGCACCGGTGCTGTCGGTGGAGAATTACAGCCTCGATTACGCGTTGCAGAATGGTCAGATCCTGCCGGTGCTGCGCGATATCACCCTGCAAGTGATGCCGGGTGAAGTGCTGGGACTGGTGGGCGAGTCTGGTTCCGGTAAAACCACGCTGGGCTGGGCGATCATGCGCTGGCTGGCGCGTAACGCACGCGAAATCGAGGGCGATATCCGTTTGCACGGCAACAGCCTGCTCAGTATGCCGACGCCGAAACTGATGGCGTTACGCGGCGCAAAACTGGGGATGATTTTTCAGGATCCCAGCGCGTCGCTCAATCCCACGCTGACGTTGGGTGAACAGGTAACGGAAGTGTTGCGCCGCCATCGTGGTTTGTCCTCGCGTGAAGCGCAGGAACTGGGGGAAGCGCTACTGCATGATGTGGAGCTGAAACATCCGGCGCGCATGATGCGGCGCTATCCGCACCAGGTTTCCGGTGGTGAAAAGCAGCGCATCCTGATCGCCACCGCTTTTGCCTGCCAGCCGGATTGCATGATTTTTGATGAACCGACTACCGCTTTGGATGTGATTAGCGCGGCGCAAATTCTCGATCTTTATGAACGCCTGCGCGAAGAGACGGGCGTGGCATCGCTGTATATCTCTCACGATTTGGCTCTGGTGACGAAAGTCGCTAACCGGGTCTGCGTGCTGGAGAAAGGACGTATTGTTGAACAGGCTCACACGCATAGTCTGTTCCGCTCTCCGCGCAACGATTACACCCGAAAACTGATCGCCGCAGTCCCCAATCCGCAGCATCGGTTAGTACAGGATGCCGCAGGAACGCAACCGCTACTCAGTCTTGAAAAGTTGACTATTGATTACGGTCAACAGGGATTCATTGACCGTCTGTTGAAGCGAGAAGCCAATACCACGCGCGCCGCTAACGCCGTCTCGCTGGCCGTTCATCAGGGCGAGATTCTTGGCGTGGTGGGGGAGTCAGGCTCCGGGAAATCCTCGTTGGGTAAAGCGATTACCGGCCTGGTGCCGTTTGACGGCATGATCGATTTTTGCGGCTACAGCGTGCATGGGCGGGCACAGATGGATAAGGAGTACCGCCGCCGCGTGCAGATGATCTTTCAACACCCGGATGCGTCACTTAACCCGCGAATGACGATTGGTGAAATTATTGCCCGTCCTCTTCGCCTCTACGGTTTACCGCCGGGTGAAACGGAATCGCAGGCGGTAGCGCGCTTGCTTGAAGAGGTACGTTTGCCCGCCGAATTCGCCAGCCGCTATCCGCACGCGCTGTCGGGCGGCCAGAAACAACGGGTCGCTATCGCGCGGGCGTTCGCCAGTCCCCCAGACTTGGTGATTTGCGATGAGATCACCGCCGCGCTGGATGTCTCGGTGCAGGCCACCATTATTGAACTATTACTGGCGCTGCGTCGTCGCTACGGCACTGCTTATCTGTTTATCACCCATGACCTCAACCTGATCCGCCAGATCGCCCATCGCGTGGCGGTAATGTATCGCGGCGATGTGGTGGAAGTGTTACCCGGCGAGAATATGGCTGCGCTGGCACAACATCCCTATACCTGTGCATTGCTTGATGCGGTGCATGTTCCTGATCTATCTAAGTCCGTTGCTTAACGAGAAGCGCATGAATCCTGAACAGTTAATTCACCATATCGATCGCGAGTTTTGTCTCTCCTTTCTGGCAAAGATGGTGCAGCACAAGAGTTACAGCGCCACTGACGGTGAACGCGAGTTAGCGAAGTATATGGCCGGGCAGATGAAAGCTCTGGGCCTGGAAACTGAACTGCAAAAAGTACCAGGCGACAGGCTCAATGCCATTGGCCGTCTGCCTGGTTGTGGTGGCGGCAACAGTTTGTTGTTTAATGGGCATCTTGATACCAACCCGGTCACCGAAGGCTGGAGCGTCGATCCCTGGGAAGGGAAAATTGACGACCAGTTTATTTACGGTATCGGCGTGTCAAACATGAAAGCAGGGGATGCCGCTTATTTCTGTGCGCTGAAAACGCTGATTGATGCCGGTGTGAAGCTGAAAGGCGATGTGATCCTGACTTATGTGGTGGGGGAGTTGCAGGGGGGGATCGGCACGCTGGCGGCGATTGAGCAGGGGATCCGCGCGGACTATTTTATTAACGCAGAACCCACCGATTTGCAGGCGCTGACGATGCATGCTGGTTCACTGATGTTCACCATCGAACTGACCGGGGATACGCGGCACCTCTCAAAACGCGAGGAAGCGGTTGACGCTATCCGTGCTGCGGTGGATCTGATTCCGCAGATCAACAGCATGATCTTTAGCGGCGCGAAAACCGACGAACATCGTAAAATCAACCGGGGGCACATCGGTACCGTACATGGCGCTCTGGGGCGCGAACTGGAAGAGTGGCGTCCGCCGCAGGTGGCTGATTTTGTTCGCTTAAAAGGTTCCGCCCGTTTCGCTCCAGGGCAAACGGTGGAAGGCGTACTGGCGGATTTGCAGGCGCTGCTGGATACGCTGTGTCTGCGCTATCCCGGACTTCAGGCCGCGCTTTTTGATGACGGTATGCGCGATAAACCCACGATGTTGCCGTTCGAAGTTTCCCCTGATTCGCCGATTGTGAAAGCGGTGAACCGCGCCTGGGAAACCGTGCGCGGCACGGAGCAACCGACCGGTGTGATCACGCCTCCCGCTTTCTATGGCACCGATGCGGCGCATTTTTATCAACATGCGGGTATGGAAGGGATTGTTTGCGGCCCGGGCGGTAAGTACAACACCATGCCGGATGAGCGCGTGGAAATCAGTGAATTCCTCGATATGGTGAAGATCTATCTTCTCGCTATTCTGGCGATCTGCCAGCCGGTTGAGGGGGAATAATGATTGCGGAAGCACTGAGCCGACTGCGTGCCGCGATGCAGCAGGAAGCGGTCGATATTATGGTGATCGATCACGGCGAGTTGCTGGCCTGGTTAACCGGTTATACCGTCTCTGAAACGCTGTATCGCGCATGCCTGGTTCCCCTTCATGGCGAACCCTGGATGGTGCTGCGTCAGTTGGACGCAGCACCTTGCCGCGCCCAGTCGCCAGCGCTGGAGATAGAGACTTATCGTGACGATGACGATCCCTGGTACGCGGTGGCGCATAGCCTCGTACGTCGCGGTTATCCGCGGGCACGTATCGGTGCTGACTTTTACTCTTATGGCATGACGGTACACAGCTGGCGGCAGCTCGCTCGGCACTTGCCTGACGCGCAATGGTGCGATTTAACCGCCATTAGCGATCGGCTGCGTAGCGTCAAATTTCCCGCGGAGTTGATCGCCCTGCGTCAGGCTGCGGTTATTGCCGATGCCACGATGAACCGCATTGGTCATGACGCGCAGGGCGGCTGGCGCGTGCGTGATGTTGCCGCGCTGGCAGCCGGGCAGTTTTTGCGCCTCGGCGCGGACACCGGCGAAACGGGTCCTATTGTGATTGCCAGCGGTGACAGCGGCTTTCTGCACGCCAGTGGGCATGAGCAGCGTCTGCGGCGCCACGATGTCCTGCATGTCGAACTCATACCCAGGGTCAGGCACTACAGCGCCCGCCTGATGCGTCCGTTTATCGTCGGGGATATTTCATCACAGCGCGCTGAACTGGCAGAGCAGTTGATCGCGATTCAGGATCAACAACTCAGGGCAATGAAACCTGGGGTAAGTGCCGGTGACGTTGACGCCATTGTGCGGGAGACGTTACTGAATCGCGGATTGCGTAAGGATTATCCCAATGTGACCGGATATGCGCTGGGGCTGTATACGCGTACGCCGCGCCCCAGTGATTTTTCTACCAGTTTTCATGTCAATGCGTCATGGTTACTGGAAGAGGATATGGTGTTCCACATGTATATTTCTGCGCAGAGCCTGGCATTCAGTGAAACGGTGCGCGTGACCCCGGAAGGGGCTGAGCGGCTGACAATGCTGCCACGGCAGCTGTTATCGCTGCCCGAAAGTTAAAAGCTGCACTCCCCCGAAAAAAGAGGTTCACGCGGGCAAACGAACCCGCGTTACCGCCGGTGATTCTCTTACTGCGATGTGGCAGGTTCAGAAATCCTCACCAGATGAACGATTAGCCATAATAACTCATCGTCGGTTATCTCAACTTCAAGCTGCTGTTTTACATAATCATTAATCACCAGGGCACAGCGATGCATCCGGGGATGCTGGTGGGCTATTTGCTCCAGCATTGTGTTTCCCTGGCTATGGTTTAGCTGCCCGGTGAACATGCGTTGTATAAAGAATTGCATGTGAATAAGAAAACGGGAGTAATTTAGCGAGTTCGTGTCGATGGTGATGGCTGCGTGATACTGAATGATGTTGAAAATATCTTTCAACATTCGCATCGCCTGTAAAGTCTGACGGGTGTCGTTGTGCTCCGATTGCCCATTGACCAGATGAAACGCGATATTGCCTGCCTCTTCAGGAGGCAGGTCGAGCATAAATTGATGGTTAAGGCGGTTTACCACTTTTTGAGCCAATGAAAATTCCGCTGGCCAGAAACGTTGTACCTCAAACAGTACCCTGTTTTGCAGTATAATTCCTTTGCGGCTGCGTTCTACCGCGAACATCAGGTGGTCGGTCAGAGTGAAAAAGATCTGTGGCCGTAAAGGGTAGATTAATTCCTGTTGGGCCATTTGCATCACTAATCCCGTCATTTGAAATATCTCTTCCGGCATGGCGGCAAAGGCGCTCAGGTACTCCGCGCCAGGCAGGTTTTCCTGCACCACAAACAGTTTTTCAACTTTAGCCGTTGGTATGATATCGCCGACGCGACTACTGAAGCCGATCCCTTTTCCCATGACGATGGCCTCTTTTCCCTCATCATCTTCAATCATGACCAGACTGTTATTCAGGACTTTAATAACCTTCATCAATTAACGTGCATCCTGTAAATGTTGTCTGTTACTGACGATCCTGTCGCGGTTCCTGCCTCTTCTGGCGGATATGCGGCGGGAGACGCTTTCCACAAAATGTTCCCGGGGAGGAGAGGTTGATACATCATGCCGCTTGTTCCCTGACTTTCAGTTCCATAACAGGCTGACCAAAATCGACAGGCCCTGCGGCGGCAACAGTCATGGCATATTCATCGCTGTTGATGACAACCACAGGCGTGATCAGATCATAACCGGCAGCCGCGATAGCCTGGATATCAAAACGTACCAGTTCATCGCCTGCCTGAACTTCATCGCCCACCTGTAAAGAAGAACTGAAATATTTACCTCCGAGCGCAACCGTATCGATACCAATATGGATAAGCACTTCCATTCCTTCGTGGCTCATCAATCCCACCGCATGGCAAGAGGGGAGAAAGGTCATGATTTTTCCGCTCACGGGGGCACGCAGTATTCCTTCATTTGGTCGAATCGCCACCCCGTGACCGAGCAATCCCTTGGCGAAAACGTCATCTTTCACTTCACTTAACATCACCAGATCGCCCTGCAAAGGACTGGCGATAGTGCCTGGTTGTAAAACAACGGGAGCAGGCGCCACGTCAGGCGATGATGTGATGTTTTCCGGAATATCTTCAAATCCCAGTATCCAGGTGAGCGCAAATGTCACCACAATTGCGATGGCGCAGGTGATCAGGGCGTGCACGATATTCATCGGGTTCTCGCCGATGAATGCAGGCAGTGCGGCCAACCCTGGGGAGACAAAAGCGTAGCGGACCAGACCGCTTACTCCAGCATAAATTCCCGCGCACCCGCCACCGATCATCGCCGCGACAAGCGGACGTTTCAGTTTCAGGGTTACGCCATACAAGGAGGGTTCAGTAATACCAAGCAGTGCGGTGAATCCGGCGGAAGACGCCAACTGCCGAAGGTTTTTATTGCGGGTTTTTAAGGCGACGCAAAGCGTTGCGGCGCCCTGTGCAATGTTGGACGCCAACATGCCGGGACCATTGATCATTTCAAAACCATTCTTGCTCAACTGTCCTGTGGCGATTGGCGTCATTGCCCAGGCGGTGCCCGTGATCACCAGGAACGGCTGCAGCCCGCCCATGAGCATTGGGATGAGCCAGCTGGCATGACGGTCAATAATCACAGCGCCTGCCGCGACAATATCGTTCAGCCAGATACCAACAGGCCCAACGACGACCAGCGCCAGAGGCGCAGTCACCAGCAGGATAATCATCGGATTAACGAAAAATTTGATAATTGAGGGCGATACGCGCTCAGCAAAGCGCTCAATCCAGGACATCAGCCAGACCGTGAGGATAATCGGCAGCACCGAACCGGCGTAATCAGCCAACTGGAAGGGCAGCCCCAGGAAATCCATCGGTTTACCACTGGCGATCATCTTCCCGATTTCCGGATGCAACAGCGCTCCGGCAATGGTCATTGCAAGAATGACATTACATTCAAATTTCAATGCTGCGCCATAAGCGAGAAGTACCGGCAAGAAGAAAAAGGCGGCGTCAGAAATTACGTTCAGCAGTTGCCAGGTCGGGCTGCTTTCATTCATCACCCCGGTCACTTACACAGCGCTAATAGCGCTTTAATCATCCCGGCGCCGGTGATGGCCGGAATCACCGGCGTGAATGTCGTCGATATTACACTGATAATCCGCGAAACAATTCCGTTTCGTTGTGGTTTGGCGGGCGCCGTCGGGCTTTTATGACCATGAGTGGCTTTTTCCAGTACGCGAAATACCCGCTGAACATCGTTACCCACGACTATCTGGAATTGCCCGCCGTGTTCAACGACGCTGATGACGCCAGGTAACTTTTCGATCATTGCACTTTGTACCGCGTCGCGATCGTTAAACTCCATACGCAGTCGGGTTGCACAATGCGTCAGGGTACGGATATTACCGCCACCGTTGACCAGGCGCAGGATTTCTTCTGCTAATTCGTTATGACTCATCATGTTCCCTTTTCATTAAGACAAAAAAAAGACCAAAAAAAAATGCACTCCGGTAAAAACCGAAGCAGACATTTTTATTTTGGTCTTGCCTGCCTGAGCAGTAGCACGCCGCAATAAAACTGATATAAATATTACGCGCAGCGGTAACGTTACGCCTGCGTATATGTACAATAAGAAATAATAAAAACGGTAAATCAGCGCAAGTAATAAATTTCGTGTCCTTTCCGGGAATCTGCTGGAACCGCCATAATCCATAGAAAAATATGATGTTAAAACGGGAAAAGGTTGTGGATGAACGGGGCGCCGGCGCGGAAAAATAAGAGGGATATGAAATTCGGCTGGTCAGATGCCGGGAGTTTATCTCTTTGTGTTATTAATTTATATTTTAACTCAATAAGTTATGGGGAAAGGTGGTGAAAGGGGATGAATATATACCTTAATTGTGTGGGTATTATTGTGCTGCATAATATTCATCATGTATTGCCTGTCTTACTAAGGTTGAGATGACGGTTTTAACCCGTCATCACAGGCATACAAAAATTCTATTTATATTTCGGGGAGGCGCGACTGGGCATTATCATTCTTGCGGCCGGATTAGGGGAGCGGTTTAAACAAGCAGGCGGTCAGGGCAATAAATTACTGGCGCAGCAGCGTAATGGGCAACCGCTGCTGGCGCTAACCTTGCAACAGGCTAAGCGCTCAGGTTTGCCACTACTATTGGTTACCCGGCCTGACTATCCCGACATTCTGGCGCTCGCGCGACAATATCAGGTTCCTGCCATCACCCTCGTCAGTAATGGCAGTGGCGAAAGTATCGCGGCAGGCGTACAGCAGACGAGGGCATGGCCGGGCTGGCTGATTCAGCCTGGCGATATGGCCTGGGTGACGGCCCAGGATCATCGACGTGTGGCAACGGCACTCGCGGATGGCGCGCAGCAGGTACGATTATGCTGGCAACAGCAACCGGGGCATCCGGTGGGATTCGCCCGCGGTTATGGCGAAGCGCTGAGCCGTTTAAGCGGGGATAACGGTGCCCGGACGCTGCTTGACCCCGCAATCCTCAAAACCCTCAATGCCCACGCCGGGGTCATTCGTGATGCTGATTTACCGGTTATAAACCGTTCCTGACACGGACGATATCCGCCAGCGTCGCCAGCGCAATCTCCGCGGGCGTTTTGCTGCCAATGGGCAGACCAATGGGCGCGTGAATTCGCTTTAATGCCTGCTCCGATACTCCGCCATGTTCAGTGAGTCGTTGCAGCCGCCGCTGACTATTTTTTGCCGACCCCATTGCGCCAATGTAAAACGCGGGGGTGTTCACTGCCTCCATTAATGTCAAATCATCAATACGCGGATCATGGGTCAGGCAGAGAATCGCTGTTCCCGCGGACGCGCCGGACGTTTCCAGATATCGGGCCGGATGCTGCTGGATACAGTGCAGATTCTCGCACGCGTTAACGGTTTCATTCAGTTGCCGGAACTCCGTATCGCGATGCTCACATATCACCACCCGGAAGCCGAGCAATAACGCCATGCGGATGCACTCACAGGCGACGGCAGAGTAACCGGCGATCAGTATCGTGGCCACTGCGCCCACGGGTAATATCGCGCTGTTATCGTCATAGCGCAGCACGGGGAGCGGCATGCCCGCGGGCAGCGTCTGCCATTCATGGGTATGTCCGATCGTAATATAACGTGCCAGCAGAGGACCTCCGCATAACGCGGTCTGCATCGCGGATAACAACGCCAGTGACTGCTCATCTGGCGCTAACCGCTCCACCAGAACGTCCAGAATACCACCGCAAGGGAGTTGTACTGGCGGAGCCAGACCTTCAGCACCGTAGCGCACCCGTTCACTGGCATGTGGCCAGGCTCCTTGCTGCAGCCGTGCGAGAAAATCCTCTTCAATGCAACCGCCTGAAAGCGATCCAATCCAGTCGCCTTGGCTGTTTGCGACCAGCATCGCGCCCGGCGATCGCGGAGCAGATCCCCAGCTGTGCAACACCGTACACAGCCAAATGACCTTCCGCTGTTGCAGCCACAGCAGAGCCTGGTCAATCACGCGTTGATCAAGTGACAGCATAGATCTCCTCCACGCTAATGGCTGCTGGGGTTGGCGCGGACCTGCGCGACTTTTTCGGTTAAATCCGTCCAGGCTGGCTCATTGGGGGCGTAACGTTGACGAAGATACGCGGCAATCTCGGCCACCTGCTTGTCTGATAAACTGGCGGCAAAGCCCGGCATATAGCCCAGATTATCAGTAGCAGGTTTATCGATACCGTGTAACACCACCTGCAACAGGTTGTCCGGCGTGGCGCTGGTCAGGCTACTGCTGTTGGCCATTGACGGGCTGACGCCAAACAGTTTTGGGCCTCCGTCACTGGCGCTGTGACATGCCTGGCATGCCCCCTTAAACAGTCGTTCGCCCGCCGCGGTGTTCCACGCGGGTTGCATCACAGGATTTGCCGCCGGTGCGGGTGCCGAATCCTGGCCATTAATATCCGCCAGGTAGCTTGCCATCGCACGTACATCGGCTTCCGGGAGCGTGGCGAGATGGCTGACCACTGGCGCCATTGGGCCGGCAGCTACGCCGTGTTTGTCGTCATAGCCGGTGCGCAGATAGTTGTAGAGCGTTTCGGCGGTCCAGGGTTGCGGTGCTTTACTGAGCTGATTTAGCGCCGGGGCTTCCCAGCCATCTACCCAGCCACCGGCAAGGAACTGGTCGCCGCCTTTTTCCGCGCCCATCAGGTTACGCGGCGAGTGACAGGCGCCACAGTGCCCGGCCCCGTTGACCAGGTAGGCGCCACGGTTCCATTCGGCGCTTTTGGTCGGATCGTTTTGATACTCGCCGCTCCGCAAATAGAGCGCATTCCATCCCGCCATCAGGAAACGCATATTAAAAGGGAAACGCATCTTATTTTCTGGTGGCGCTTGTTCAACCGCAGGTTGAGACATCAGGTAGGCGTATAACGCCTGCATATCCGCTTCGCTCAGTTGCCGGAACGACGTGTAAGGAAACGCCGGATAGAGATGATGCCCGTCGCGGCTAATGCCCTGACGCATTGCACGATCGAAGGCGTTAAACGACCAGTCGCCAATGCCTGTTTTTTTATCCGGGGTGATATTGGTAGAAAACAGCGTACCAAAAGGCGTATCCATCTTCAGGCCGCCAGCGTTAGTGGCGCCGCCTTCGGCGGTGTGACATACCGAACAATCCCCTGCGGCGGCAACCTGACGACCGCGTTCGAGCATCTCTGTTGACCAACTCCCTGCTTGCGGCGGCGTTACCGGCGCAATAGCGGCGCGCCACGGCAAGGCATTGATCGCAAAGCCAACAGCCGCACCCAGTAACCCGGTAGCGCCGCCAATGGCCCATTTACGACGGCGAAGAGGGGGCTTGCGAGCGGGGGCGGCGAGTTGTTCCGGCTGCGGATCAGGCCCATTCAATGCCTGACGCAGTTTGTCTGAGGTGATCGGTAACTCGCGAAAACGGATACCGGTGGCATCAAATACCGCATTAGCGATAGCGGCGGCACTGGGTACAGAAGCGGATTCTCCTGCGCCAAGCGGCGGATCATACGGACGCGGCACCATCATCACATCAATATCAGGCACTTCCGGGAAGGTGAGGATCGGATAACTCCCCCATTCCTGGCTGGCTATCATATTGCTTTCAATCGTGACCTGTTCTTTCAGTACGCGACTGGTGGACTGGATAACGTTACCGTGAATCTGGTGTTTCACGCCGTCAGGGTTGACCATCATTCCGGCATCGTGACCAATGGTGATGCGGGTGACGGCGATTTCCCCACTCCGCTTATCAATCGCAACGTCAGCGACCCAGGCGGCCCAGGCGGCGCCAAAGCCGGGAAACTTACTGTGGATGTAGCGTGCATAGGCAAAGCCCCGACCGCGTAATATTCCGGGTTCGCTCTCACTTTGCATTGGTTCGGTTCGCGGCGTCCAGCCGGCACGATCCGCTGTGGAGCGGATTAGCTCCGCGGCACGCTCATCTTTGATGTAGCGCAGCCGGTACTCCACCGGATCGACGCCGGCCGCATGCGCCAGTTCATCCATGTAGGATTCATGAGCAAACGTATTGGGCAGCGCCGAGACCCCGCGCATCCAGGACGCGCGGATGATCGGCGCCATATCTTCAATCGTGACGCGCATGTGCGGGAAGTCGTAGGGCGGGATTGACGTCCGGTCGCCCATTTCATACGCCAGCGCGACGGGATCCACCCGCCTTGTCAACAGCAGCGCCAGGGTTGGCGCACCGTTGGAGGGATAAGACGTGGTGAAATCGTAGACGTGAGGATGGCCGTTGGCATCGAGGCCACCGTCTACATCCATCAACTGTGCGGTCCCTTTGGGTTCCCAGACGTGTTCCTGAGCCCGGGTCAGCTGTACGCGCACGGGTTTGCCCACTGCCCGGGATAGCAGTGCGGCATCTGCTGCCACATCATCCGCGCAGTTACGCCCATAGCAACCCGCCGCTTCCATCCGGTTCACTTCGATGGTGCTTTCCGCCATCTCAAGCAGCCAGGCGAGGTCGGCGCGTAACAGATGCGGGTTCTGCGTGCCGCTCCACACCTGTAATCCTTGTGAATTAAAATCGGCTACCGCGCAGGAGGGGCCGATAGATCCGTGTAGCTGATAAGGCCAGACATAGTTGCGAGTAAAACGCTGTGCGACATTTTCCAGAGCGTTGTCCACGTCACCGGTATCGTGCACCACGCGCGAAGTGCGCGGATTATCACGAATCGCCTGTTCAACATCGCGTATATCCGGCAGCAAATGCTCCCAGGGTTTCCAGTGAACTTTCAGGGCTTCCATTGCGGCGATAGCCTGATCTTCACGTTCCGCGACCACGCCGACAAAATCCGCAATCTGTACCACTTTGACGATACCTTCAAGATGGGCAATCGAGCTTTCGTCAATGCTCTGCAATGAAGTCCCCACGAACGGCCCCGTGTCATATCCGGCATAGGGCGGGCGGATGACGCGGCCATGTAGCATGCCGGGGAGACGCATATCGTGCACCCAGGTTAACTCACCGGTCGCTTTCGCCGGAATATCAACACGCGGTGTACTTGCGCCTACCAGCCGATATTCGCTGGAAGGTTTCAGCGGTACATCGTCAGAAATACGCAATTCGCAACGTTGTCCCGCTACCAGTTCGGCGAAACGGATGCTTACCCCGCTATTCAGATGGAACGCACCGGCATCCAGCGTTAAGGCATCGGTGGTAACCTGCAAACGCGCGGCGGCCTGCTGCGTCAGCCAGCGACGCGCCTCCGCCGCGGCTTTGCGCAATGGAATCGCGGAAATCTGCAGCGTGGCGCTGGCGATAGTCGCGCCCTGATTGGGGACGCGTAGCGTATCCCCCAGCACCATATTCACCTGGTCCATCCGCAGATTGAGCTCTTCGGCGACAATTTGCGTTAGCGCGGTTTTTACTCCGGTACCGAGATCAACATGACCGTTAAACGCCCAGACCTGGCCGTTACCGTCAATGGCAATAAATAGCGCAATTTCCTTCGGTTGCATGGCAGGCGTCTGGCCTTTTGGCACCAGACCCGGTGGCGGTTGGATCTCATCAACAATCAGCAGTACGTTATTCGAATCCAGCAACTGCTGCTGGGTTGGCGCTGCAGACTGGCTCATTTCTGCTCCCCCGCCTGTTGCTGACAGAGTTGAATGGCACGTTTCACTGCGCAGAGAATTTCTTTGTGGGTGCCGCAACGGCAGAGGTTACCGCTCAACGCGGAACGGATTTGTTGATCGCTTGGGCAGGACTCCTCTTGCAACAGGGCGGCGGTGGTCATGATCATACCGTTCAGGCAGTAACCGCATTGCGCAGCCTGTTCTTCGATAAATGCCTGTTGCACCGGATGCAAGGCATGACGTTGCCCTAAGCCTTCGAGGGTCGTGATGGCGCGCTGACGCACGCCATAGGCCGGGATCACGCAGGCGCGCGCGGCGATACCATCAATCAGCACGGTACAGGCGCCGCATTCGCCGAGCCCGCAGCCATATTTGGGGCCATTGAGGCATAACTCATTACGTAATACCAGCAGCAGCGAGGTGTCGCGGTAACTGGTGACGTCTTTTGTTTCGCCGTTAACGTTCAATGAGTAACAGCGCAAACTTGCAGGTGAAACGGGAGTGGCAGACTGTTGTGCCATCATTTTCATTATTAACCGCCTTACCGAGGCGGCTCACTCGCCCCGGGCTATCGCTGGCTTGAATCGTCCAGCATTTTCCTGAGCAGATAAACCAGCGCAACACGTTCGGCTGGGTTCAACTGCCCGTATGTCATTTCAGTGATGTGAACTGCGTTGCCGGTCGTGTTTTGTATCAACGTATGACCGGCTGATGTCAGCATTACAATGACCTTACGCTTATCCCTCGGGTCCGGGCCAAGCGTGACCAGCCCTCGGGTTTTCAGACGTTCCACAACCCCCCGGATGGTGGCTTGATCAACGGCGGTGTAACGCACCAGGTCGTTCTGGGCGCTGGGCCCGTGATCACGCAGTGCGCAAAGGGTTATAAACTGCACTGCGGTGATCTGTGAACCGCCAATTTGTTGTTGAAAAATAGCGACATGACGCTGATAAACTCTGCGCAGCAGATGGCCAACCTGTTGGGTGTAGTCGTAATTATCTTCCGCGTGAGGCGTGTTGTTATGCGACATAAAAAGGTCCTTTTCCCGGATACTGGCAGCCAGTGTAATGAATTGTCACTGCGCTGACAGCAACTTCCCTGCGTAAGGTTAACGTGCGCGAGAGGCCTCCGGTGCGACCACTTCTCCTTCCGCTACGACTAACAGGTCGTCTACTTTGATGTCGCAGCGACGCAGCGCGATATCCATATGGCATGGCGTTTTACGTTTTCCACCGACTTCGGTATTCGGGCCCGTCGAAAAGAGGAAATTGCCGTAAAACGCGCGGGCATCCATACACATGCCGTCGTTTTTGTCGTGCAGGCCCATCGCGGTCCATTGCGCGCGTGGTTGCAGACCCCAGCCAATGTGCGAAATGCCATAGACTTCCGGATCATTGAAGTAGCGCATGTAATCGCGCAAATACTCCGCTTCGAAACCACCGTGAATTCGAGTCACAAACCCTTTTTCAATTTCCAGCGTGATGCGTTCGCGCGCATAGGATTTAAAGGGCAGCAAAATGTCGCCCACCTCCAGTACCAGTACCCCTTCCGCCTGAGATTCATTCGGCCAGGTGAAAAGGAAACCGCTCGGCCAGTGATCCCAACGGCCCGGTTCGTCGGCATAGCCGTATTCCGTGACCGTCGGGTACTCTCCCAGCGGGGCGCGGAAGTCGCTGCCAGCCTGCGACTTCACCGTCATCATTCGGGCTTTCTCCAGCACCGCCGCGGCAGCCAGCACCCGCGATTTGTCCTCCTCAGTAGGCAACATTCGTGCCAATACTTCAGGCGGTTCCACCGCCAGCAGAATACGCGTGCCCGTTTTCAGGATCTGTTCCTGTTCTGGCGAGTGCAGCAGCATCATGGTATCGACAATCAGGTCTGCGGCCTCCAGCGCGCGTTGCGCGGCAATATTGCCCGTCAGTGCAGTGTCGCCGCAGTAGGCCGTCATATCGTTGCCCATGGCCGTCGGATGATTAAACGCGGGCAGCTCAACGCAATAGACTTTTGCGCCCAATCGTAGTGCAGCATCGGTCGCAGCCTGCACGGTGCGAGCATCAGAATAGTGACTTTTTAAAATGGCGACGCTCTGAGTGGCGTCCACTTTAGACAGACGTAATACCTGCTCAAACATCTCGCCTAACTGACTCTGATTTACTGCCATGGAGGGTTCCTCTCAGGTTAGATGCCAGACAACATCTGGTGGTTAAAAAGCGATCTATTTATAGTGAGTACACTACATGTATTTGTTATAGATGTGTTGAAAGGAAGAGTGCAAGCATTTCTTTTTACCATAAGAAAAGCCTATTTAACGCAGCTTGTTCGCTGTGATTAACATCGTGTCATTGATTCTTTACTGTGAAAGACATTGTTGCTTACAAGCGAATAACACTGTGATTTATAGTGTGTACACTTTAATTTTGGCGAAGGGGATGTCATCAATGACCCTGATGCGCCTTTAAATCAGCGTGAATTTTGAGAGGAAAATATGAGCAATAATAAACGCATTGCGATTGTTGGCGCGGGCCTTGGTGGGCTTGCTGCGGGATCGCTGTTACAGAAAGCAGGCTTCAATGTACAGGTCTACGAGCAGAGTCCGGTGTTCTCCCGTCTTGGGGCCGGTATTCATATGGGGCCGAATGTTTTAAAAGTATTTCGCCGTATGGGCATCGAACAGTCGCTGGAAGATCTGGCTTCCCATCCTGATTTCTGGTTCAGCCGTGATGGTGAAACGGGCGATTATCTTTCTCGCATCCCGTTGGGTGAGTTTGCGCGCAAAGAGTATGGCGCCGCGTATGTCACCGTCCATCGTGGGGATTTGCAGGCGATGCAGATGACCAGCCTGCAGCCTGGCACGCTCCATTTCAATAAATGCCTGAGCAGTGTTGAGGATAGCGGCAGCGATGTGGTGCTGCGTTTCCAGGACGGCAGCGAAGAACGCGCCGATATTGTTATTGGCGCAGACGGCATCAACTCAAAACTGCGTGAGCACCTGCTGGGCGTGGAAGCGCCGACCTACAGCGGCTGGGTGGCGCACCGGGCGCTGATCCGCGGCGAGAAGCTGCGTAAGTACAATCTGAGTTTTGAGGACTGCGTGAAGTGGTGGTCGGAAGATCGTCACCTGATGGTGTATTACACCACCAAATCACGTGATGAGTATTACTACGTTTCCGGCGTGCCGCATCCGGCATGGGATTTCAAAGGCAGCTTTGTGGAGAGCAGCCAGCAAGAGATGTTTGAAACGTTCGGCCACTATCACCCGGTCGTGCAGGCATTGATTGAATGTAGTGAAGGGGTGACCAAATGGCCGTTGCTGAATCGCCAGCCTCTGCCGGTATGGAGTGAAGGGCGCATTGTGCTGCTGGGCGACGCCTGTCATCCGATGAAACCGCATATGGCGCAGGGCGCAGCGATGGCAATTGAAGACGCGGCGATGTTGTCACGTTGCCTGACGGAAACCGGCCTTGATGATTACAGCACGGCCTTCCGCCTGTACGAAGTTAACCGTAAAGAGCGTGCCTCGCGTGTACAGGCCGTTTCTAACGCGAACACATTCTTGCGTACGCAGGAGGATCCTGCCTGGGTTTACGGCTACGACGTGTTCAACGCGCCGTTGAAAAGCGAGGCGTGATGATGAGCTGTTTTATTTCTGGGGGACAGGTGCAGGCCAATGGTATTCGCCAGCACTATCTGCGTTACGGCGGCACCGGACCGACGCTGATTCTGGTTCCGGGCATCACCAGCCCGGCGATCACCTGGGGCTTTGTCGCCGAGGTGTTTGGCCGCCAGTTTGATACCTGGGTGTTGGACGTACGCGGCCGCGGTTTATCCAGCAGCGGAGAGGGGCTGGATTATGGCACCGAAAGCTGCTCCGATGATATCAATGCCTTTGCTAAGGCGATGGGGTTATCAGAATACCATCTGGTAGGGCACTCAATGGGGGCTCGCTTCATCATGCGTGCCGCAGTGAAACAGCCGGATGGCGTGTTATCCCTGTCACTGATTGATCTGCCGGTTTCCGGACCGGGGCGCCGCCCTTATCCCGGCCAGTGGCCGTGGTATCAGGATTCTATTCGTGAAGCGGTGCAGGGAATGGATGCAGAGGCGATGAAAAAATATTGCCCGAGCTGGACGGAAGAACAGCGTCAACTGCGCGCCGAGTGGCTGCATACCTGCTATGAACCGGCAATTCGCCGCGCCTATGACGACTTCCATCATCTCGATATTCACCAGTATTTTCCCCACCTTCCGGCGAAAACCCTGCTGATGGTCGCAGGTAAAGGGGGCGTTATCCAGGCGGAAGATGAGGCTGAAATTCGCGAACTGTTGCCATCCATTGAAATTACTCACGTTGAAAATGCCGGTCATATGATCCCCTGGGATGATTTTGCCGGTTTCTTTGCTGCTTTCGGCCTGTTCCTTGGCGTAAGGCTGAATACGGAGGTTCCGTCATGACCCGTCTATATCGTATTGGCCAGATTGTGCCGAGTTCCAACATCACGATGGAAACCGAAATCCCCGCGATGTTGCAGGCACGCCAGCTGATTCGCCCGGAGCGTTTTACCTTCCACTCCAGCCGGATGCGTATGAAGCATGTCAATAAAGACGAGCTGGCGGCAATGGACAAGGAATCCGACCGTTGCGCGCTGGAGTTGTCCGATGCGCAGGTTGATGTGCTGGGTTATGCCTGCCTGGTGGCGATCATGGCGATGGGGCCTGGTTATCACCGCCAGTCACAGCAGCGTCTGACCGAGGTGACACGAGAAAACAATGCGCTGGCGCCGGTGATAACCAGTGCCGGGGCATTAGTCGATGCGCTGCATATTATGGGGGCGAAAAAAATAGCGCTGGTCGCACCCTATATGAAGCCGCTGACTGAACTGGTCGTCGATTACATCCAGCGTGAAGGCATTGAAGTCAAAACCTGGCGAGCGCTGGAGATTGCCGACAATCTCGCGGTCGCCCGACACGATCCCGGCAATTTGCCTGGCATTATCGCCGATATGCCAACGGATGATGTCGATGTGATTGTGCTTTCAGCCTGCGTACAAATGCCTTCGCTACCCGCAGTCGCAAAAGTGGAAGCACAGACTGGTAAACCGGTGATCACAGCAGCGATCGCCACCACTTTCGCGCTGTTGAACGCGCTGGAACTTGAGCCAGTGGTGCCTGGCGCTGGTGCGTTACTGTCTGGCGCCTGGTAAGGAGAAGCGGTGATGACACAAAGTGCCAATGAAAACTATGCCGGCGTCTGGGGAAACCGTATTGGTTTCGGTAAGCGGCCGGCGCTGCTGATGATCGATTTTCTGCAAGGATACACTACGCCTGGGGCGCCGCTGTTTGCGCCGGGGGTGGTGGAAGCCGTACAGCAATCAGAAGCGTTGCTGGCAACGGCGCGCCGCTGCGGGATCCCGGTAATCCACACGCAGATTCGCTATCACCCGCAACATCAGCGTGATGGCGGAATATGGGTGCAGAAGGCCCCGGTGATGCGTGACATGGTGGAGGGGAATCCATTGGCGGCGTTCTGTACTGGGGTATCGCCGCGATCGGATGAAGTGGTGATTACCAAGCAGTATGCCAGTGCGTTTTTTGGCACCGCACTGGCGTCGTTGCTGGTGACGGAAGGGATAGACACGTTGATCATCGCAGGTTGTTCCACCAGTGGTTGTGTAAGGGCGAGCGCAGTTGACGCCTTGCAATATGGTTTTCGCGCCATGGTGGTTCGCGAGTGTGTTGGCGATCGTCATGATGCGCCGCATGAAGCCAATCTCTTTGATATTGATAGCAAGTACGGCGATGTGGTGTCTAAAGCCACCACGCTGGAGTATCTGGGACAGTTCAGCGCCCGTTAAGGGCGCTATTCACCTGCACGGATTACGCAAAGAAGAGCACGTTTCACCTGTGTGTGAAACGCATAACGACATGCCTATAAAACTTCATCGCGCCCGGAGAAAATCATGAGTGTTGTTTCAACCCGTCCTGTTGAGCTGGCAGCCGAGGACACTGCCTCGATTTATCGCAAGATAACCTGGAAACTGATTCCTTTTCTCTGCCTGTGTTATCTGGCAGCGTATCTGGATCGTATCAACATTGGTCTGGCAAAGCTGCAAATGGCGAGCGACCTGTCTCTGAGCGAGACAGCGTTTGGACTCGGCGCCGGGCTGTTTTTTGTCGGTTATATTCTGTTTGAAGTACCCAGTAATCTTATTCTGCAACGTGTAGGCGCCAGGATCTGGATTGCACGTATCATGCTTACCTGGGGGTTACTCTCCACCGCTACGCTGCTGGTACAGACGCCGATGCAGTTTTACATCGTGCGTTTCTTACTGGGGGCGGCGGAGGCCGGTTTTTTACCTGGCGTGCTGTTCTATCTGACGAAATGGTTCCCCTCCTGGCGCCGCAGTCGTATTATCGCGCTCTTTATGATTGGCCTGCCGCTTTCCAGCCTGATTGGCGGCCCGCTTTCCGGCTGGATCATGGGACATTTCCATGAGGTCTACGGTTTACGCGGCTGGCAGTGGCTGTTTTTGCTGGAAGGGCTGCCCAGTGTGTTGCTGGGTGTGATGACTTTTTGGCTGTTGCCGGACAGTATTGAGCGCGCCAACTGGCTTAGCCACGAGGAGAAAAAGGCAATCCAGAGCGAGCTGGAAAAAGATGAGGGCGATGCAAAAGGGGTAAAACATCGTCTGCGCGATGGTCTGCTGAATATTCGCGTGGTTATGTTGGGCGGAATCGACTTTTCTATTCTGCTCAGCGCTTATGCGATGGGCTTTTGGATGCCGACTTTTATCAAAAATGCCGGTACGACGGATATCAGCACCATCGGTTATCTGACAGCCATTCCCAGCCTGGCCGCGCTCATTGGTATGCTGGCGATTGGCAAAAGTTCGGACCGTCTGCGGGAACGTCGCTGGCATATTATCGTACCGTTTGTCATTGGCGCGGCTGCGATGGGCGCCAGCACATTCTTCTCTCATAACGTGTTGATGACGGTGTTACTCTTCTCGGTGGCGCAAGCGATGATCATCGGGGCCGTCCCGGTGTTTTTCAGCCTGCCCGCCACATTCCTGAAGGGGACGGCCGCAGCGGCAGGATTTGCGTTCGCCTGTTCCATCGCCAATATTGCCGGGCTGGTGAGTAACTCCGTGATGGGCATTGCACTTGATCTTACGGGCAGCGGTAATGGCGCATTGTGGTTCTTCGCCATATGCCTGCTACTCAGTTGCCTGTTGGTTATCGCTTTACCGGCTAAACTGGTCAATCGTTGATTAAACAGAGTGCAATGTATTGTTTTGATATGTAATGCTATTCAGCGCGCGGGTATAATTTTGCCTGGCGGCGGTAATGTGTCGTCGCCAGGCCGCGCTGAATCTGTTTATTCTGTCTTATTACAGAGGGCGTTACGCCCGTCAGGCCAGGCGGGGCGGCTTTCGCTAAAGAAAACCATATAATTACTGATGCTCAGCCGCCTCATCGTGATCTATGGATCTAAGGCGTCATATACAATCCCCCATTGACATCCATCGCGCAGCCCGTCATGTAGAGGGAGTCATCACTGGCCAGAAAAGCAATAGCGGTAGCGATATCACGCGGCTCTCCCAGGCGGCCCATAGGGATAGTCTCAGGATCATAGCCATTGTCGCGCGTCATATCAGTCAGAATCAGTCCCGGACAGATGGCATTAACCGTGATGCCATCCCTGGCGGTCATCCGTGCGTAGCATTTTGTTGCGGTAACCAATCCCCCCTTCGAAGCGGCGTAGCTGACCGACGAGGCAATACCGCCGACGCGATAAGAGAGCGAGGCAATATTAACAATGCGCCCATAATGTTGACGTTGCATGACAGGGATCGCCTCCCGGCAGCAAAGATGAGCGCTACGTAAGTTGATATTCATACACCAGTCCCATTTATCGGCTGTCAATTCTGACAATGGCGTTGTCGGGCATACTCCCGCACCATTGATCAGAATATGGAAGGTTCCGAACTGTTCAAGGGTGAAGGCGAATAGCGCTGTGATACTCTCAGGATCGGAGACATCGGTTGTGAAGGGCAGACAACGGCACTCGGTAGCGGCGGAGATAGCCTGTGCGGTTTCCTGCGCTTTGTTGCCATTGAGATCGGCAATGACAATGCCACGTGCTCCGCGTTCAGCCAGACAGAAAGCGGTTTCTCTGCAAATACCGCCAGCGGCGCCAGTGATGATGGCGATTTTTCCTGTAAATTGCGTTTTCATGTAAATTATCCTCGGATAGCGTAGGGAATAGGGTCAACGTTGTTGTAATGCCGCGGACTTGCGTACCGTGCTGGTTTTCTCGCGTCGGATGAGCAATATGACAATAACGGCGCCAACGATGGCGATAGCGGCTGACGTGAAATAGGCGCCAATGAAGTTGCCGTAGCTGTCCTTAAAGTTGGCGGCGATGCGCGGGCCGACATAGTTGGCCGCCGTAAAACCCAGGAACATGATGCCGTAGTTAATCCCCAGATTTTTACTGCCGAACTGGCGACTGGTGATCGGCGGGAAAATAACCAGTGGCGCCCCGAAAGAGAATCCCAATAACGCGACGCAGAAGAAAAACAGCGCTGGTTGCTCCGAGATCCCAAGTAAAAGCAAAGCGATAGTGGTAAGCACCAGGCTTATCAATAACGCCTGAAAATCACCATATTTATCAATGAGGACGCCGAAACTCAGGCGACCAAGGAAATTGGCGATGGTGCTGATACTGACGGCAAACGCGCCAATGGTCGTCGTCAAATGGAACTGGGACTGCGCGATGATTGCCGTGGAGCTGATCATCATGGTCCCTGCGGTGCCTGCGCACATATAAACAAAGAATAAAATCCAGAACATGCGGGTTTTGAGCATTCGTAGCCAGTGATATTCACCCTCATTGTCACCGGTAGTGGGCAGAGACATTTTGGCAGATGTGATGTCATCTGGCGCTTTGCGCATTAACCAGCCGACCAGGGCAATGGCGATAAAGAAAATCAATCCCAGAGAGTGAAAGGTACGCTGTATGCCCGCATCATCTCTGCCCAGAGAGGTGAGAAACAGATTGGTCAGAGGCGCGAGCACAAATGGCCCAAATGCAGCCGCAGCCAGCAGGAGTCCTGAGACCTTTCCCTTCATATCCGGGAACCAGCGTAATGCTGTTGCCAGCGTTGCGTTGTAGATAAGGCCAGCACCAGTTCCTGCCAGAACGCCAAAAGTCAAATACAACATAGCAAGCGTCGTGGAATGCCCGGTAAGGAACCATCCCGCGCCGAACAGGAGTCCACCAATATACATCAAGGGGATCGGGGTTTTTCGGTCCGCAAAACGACCACCGAAGATGCCGACAACGCCAAGGAATAACTGATAGATTGAAAAGGAAAGGGTAACTTCAGACAATGTCCAGCCATGTAGCGCTGCCAGAGAGGACGAAAACACACTGAAAATGGCTGCAGAAGCAATAAAGAAAATAATAATCCAGGCGGCCAAAAATATCAGCCAGCGCTGACTACTGTATCGTTTCAAAATCATCTCCTCATAAATTCAATAATATTTAAAATAGAAAGTAAAATTGGGGATCTCTCATTTTTATGGTTGTTTATGTGAGAGAGTGAAGTTTTATTATTGAATAATTTATACACGCTAAAGTGGCTTGAAAAACAAGCCCTGAAAATCAAGAGGAATAAGTGATTTGTTTGTGGTTTTTTTATTTGTTGTGGGTTGCCATTATGTTTCTTTTATATTTTACTGATGTTAATATATCAAAATATATGAGCCTGGTCACATGAAGTGCCGGTGAGTACAGGCATTGCGGTTGTCACTGCGCATTAATCGTGCCAATAGTCATCGTTTCTACCCCATGGCAATCAGCGGAAATCTACATCAGCTTGAGATAATCAGTGTCTCAATCGCTATCTTTGGTATGATCTTTGACCGGAAGCCATACCAGGTGGTAATTTCGGTAAATATCTTTCGTTTTATGGAAGTTAATGACAATGCTGAAAGCATCGCCAGCCAGTTCCAGACCGCTATTTTGAATAACATCCAGCGCGCCGGCGAGCCGGGCGGGAGAAAGTAAGCTGTCAGAGCTGGAGGCGAACACTGTGAACACGCTGAGATGTGCAGGCAGACGGTGAATGTAATTGTTGGGTGTGATATTTAAATAGCGAGCATAATCATCTCCAATACCGAAGCCGAGGAAATACCCCTTACCATTACTCAAAATCTCATCTTTAGGAAAGATGGCTGAAGTAAAGGTGAAAGGTGCGTGTGAAATCCATTCGCTGGCCAGTAAATGTCGCCGCGGCTCGTTGATGAGTGCGTTGCAGTTCTGTGTATTGAAGCGCAGAATGTGAGGGGAAAACTCGATGCGATACTTATTTAGCATTTTTTCTGCATCCGTGACCATACTTTTTATTTCACGATTGCGTTTGAGAAGGTTCATCTTTTCAATGATTTCCTCTTCAATAAGTCTCTCTTTATTGGACAGCGCATCCGTCAGGAGCGGTATATCCCCACTGTGAATGACATCGTATATTTCCTGAATAGAGAAACCAAGTCGACGGTAAGCTCGTGCACGCATCAGGATATGAATGTCCCATACGTCGTAATAGCGAGTGCTGGAGTACAGTTCTTTCTTTGGCGCAACAATGCCATTTTTTTCGTAGAAACGAATACCTTCAGTAGACAGGTTAAGTAAGCGTGATATTTTCCCTATTTTGTATTTCATTATCGTCACCATAGAAAGTAATGCATTTCATGAAGTAGTGAATTGTGAAACCTAACACCTTTTCATTTAATGAAGCCACGCCCTGAATAGAGTATGACATGCTGTAACGTTATCAGGCATTTATGATAAAAGTAAAATTGATATGGTGGAAAGTTTTAACTGAAAACTGCAGGACTGGCTGGCCCTGTTTCGCGGGTGTTTGCTGTAGTTCTGATGCAGATGAATGTTGCCTGGTGAATGGTTTGCCAGGAAAGTTTATGGTACTGCTCACTATTCAAAGCAGGACGGTGGAATATACAATTTGAGAGAAAAATAACGAGTGCTCCCCTGTCCGCGTATGGGCTATAGCGAAGGCGAGGAAGGGAGCGAAGATAAGATAATCGGTTAACGTCTGGCTGTTGGGTGACCAGGAGACTAACGCTGCATCCCCCAGCGCTTAACGGTGATCTTTTCCAGACTGGCGAATACGATGCCTTCCACCAGCAGGCCAATCGCGATGACCGTTAACAGCCCTGCAAATACCCGATCGGTGAACAGCTCATTGCGATTCTGGAAGATATACCAGCCCAGGCCTCCTTCGCCGCTGGATGCGCCAAATACCAGCTCGGCGGCAATCAGCGTGCGCCAGGCGAACGCCCAGCCGATCTTGAGCCCGGAAAGAATAGCGGGCAACGAGGCCGGAATGAGAATCGTGATCACATAGCGTGGTCCGCTGAGGCCGTAGTTGCGTCCCGTCATGCGTAGCGTTTCCGGTACGCTGCTAAAGCCAGACCAGGTATTTAGCGCGATGGGCCACATCACTGAATGTATCAGCACAAATATCAGGCTGGCATTCCCCAGACCAAACCACAGCAAAGCCAGCGGCAGCAGCGCAATTGCCGGCAGCGGATTAAGCATCGCGGTTAATGTGCTGAGCAAATCGCGGCCAAACTGGGTGGTCACGGCAAGCGCGCTGGCAATCAGCGCCAGCGCGCTGCCTGCCAGATACCCTTTCAACAGAATACTGAGTGAAATGGCGATTTTTTGCGGCAGTTCGCCACTGCGCATGTCTTCGCAAAATGCCTGTAACGTCTGAAGTACCCCGGGCAACATCAAATCGTTTTGCTGTATTCGTGCGGCGATCTCCCATAGCGCCAGTACCAGGACGACAATCAGACACTTGCGCAGCCATGTCTGATTCAACAGACGTTGGCTTAAAGGCAGCGGCGTTTCCACCGACAGATTGCGTAGCGGCGGTAATTCGCGTTCGAATTCAGGACGAATGTACGGTGGCTGGGACATACTCTGGCTCCTCGCCGGATGAGTGAGACGGACTGTTCCCGATTGTCGGGAATAACAGATGGTGAATATGGCGCGCGGCGTGCTGAAACGCCTCGCTGCCAAAATCATTAAGCGTGAACTGATGACAGTTAAGCTCCGCCCTGACGCGACCTGGGTGCGGCGAAAGCACCAGAATACGGCTGCCCACCACCAGCGCCTCTTCAATCGAATGGGTGACGAACAGCAGGGTAAAGCGTTCTTCTTCCCAGAGCGCAAGCAGTTCCTCCTGCATTGTGCGTCGGGTCAGCGCATCCAGGGCGGCAAAAGGCTCATCCATCAGCAGGATGCGTGGCTTCATCGCCAGCGCTCGCGCGATGGCGACACGCTGCTTCATCCCGCCAGAGAGCATATGGGGCATGGCGTCAGCAAATTCCGCCAGCCCAACTTTATGGAGGAAATGTAACGCCGTCTCTTTTGCCTGTGAACGATTGGCTTTCCGGCTGGCCAGCAGAGGAAACATGACGTTTTCCAGCACCGTTTTCCAGGGCGGCAGTTGGTCGAACTCCTGGAATACCATCATGCGTTCTGGCCCGGGAGCGCTAATCGGCGTTCCCGCAAGCGAAATGTGGCCGCTGCGCGGGGCGAGAAAACCACCTGCGGCTTTCAACAGGCTCGATTTTCCACAGCCTGACGGCCCGAGCAAAATAAAGCGGTCGCCGGGCCAGACATCAAAACTGACATCATGCGTCGCGCGCACTTGCCGTTCACGGGTACGATATTCAATATCGACATTATTGACCTGCAATAGCGGGCCGTCGATTTGTTGAGCGACCATCAGACCTCCGGTATCGCGGTTTAACTGCCAGGGTTTTCCCATGCTTCCTTAAAGAAATAGTCTTTCCAGGAATCAGCCTTATTTTTCAGTACGCCAAGCTCATGGAGTTTTTCGGCATATACGCCAGTACGCTCAGGAGAAATGGTGAAGCTGATTTCCGGGTCGTTAACAATTTTTTGTACCAGCGGCAAAGGAAGCCGTGATTTTTCAACGTGAATATAGGTTTCGGCAGCCGCATTTTTGTCACGGTTAATAATATCTGCGGCTTCACTGAGTGCGCGATAAAACGCTTTATAAGTTTTTGGATTTTCATCATGGAATTTCTGGGTGGTGTAGAGAACATTAAACGTTGCCTGCCCACCCAGCACATCATAGGAGCTGAGCACTTTATGCACGTTGTTGTGCTCCAGCGCCTGATACTGAAACGGCGGGCTGGAAAAATGCGCGGTAATTTCCGAGCTACCGGCAATTAATGCCATGCTGGCATCCGGATGCGGTAGGCTGACGGTAATTTTATCAAAGCGTTTAAAGTCTTTGTCGCCATATAGTTTCGCCGTTTCGATTTGTAATGTCCGGGACTGAAAACCGACTCCTGCCGCCGGGACGGCAATACGATCTTTCTCAGTCAGATCTTTAATGGTTTTTACCGCCGGATTATTGCTCAATAAATAGTTAGGCATCGATCCCAGAGAAGCTATTGCCTTCACATTTTGCTTACCTTTGGTGCGATCCCATAGGGTGAGCGCTGGAGGCACGCCCGCTGACGCAACGTCCAGAGCGCCTGAAATTAGCGCTTCATTCATCCCGGTTGCGCCTGAAATTGTGCGCCACTCTACCTTGATATTCAGCCCCTCTTTTTGTCCCTCTTTTTCGATAAGGTGCTGATCCCGAACCACATCAAGAATTAAATAACCGATGCCAAACTGCTGCGCGATACTAATGCTCCCTTCCGCAAATGCCGACTGGCTGACTCCGCCAAGGGCGGAAAACGCCAGCGTCCAGGCAAATACCCTGTTTCTTTTATTCATATCTGTTCCCCAGAAAGGTGTTTCTCAGCAAAAAATCATGGGCAGAGGCGCGAGGGAAGGGAAATGATTTAAATGGCAATGAATATCAGGAAAATGGATAACGATATTCATGGCGTGTTAGTTAATAAGTGGGAAAGCTTAGTCATTATTCATGGTTATGTAACAAATACATCCTCGCTATAGTCGGACTCACCATTTTAATAGCCATTGCCGTCACAGGGGCAATGGTCGTGTGAGTCGAATCATGCCCTTATTTTCACATCATCACTTACGTTCGCTTTTACAACATCATCTGGTACGGGTTGGTACTGGCGCTGATATCGCGCAAAAGGTTGCGGATAATCTGGTTGAATCCTCATTAAAGGGCCACGACTCCCATGGCGTAACTCTGTTGCCGCGCTATATTCGGGCCATTCTGGCGGGAGATTTGAACCCTGGCGCCACGCTGACCACCTTGTCTGATGCCGGACCGATTGTCTCTTTTGATGGGGGGCATGGCTTCGGCCAGGCGTTGGGCGAACAGGCCATGAGCGAGGGGATTGCGCGCGTGCGTCAGTTTGGGGTGGCAATTATTGGCCTGTCGAATACTCATCATCTCGGGCGGATCGGCGCATGGGCAGAGCAGGTGGCGAGCGCCGGGCTGGTCTCGATCCATTTTGCTAACGTGGCGGCGCCGTCGGCCGTGTTGCCGTTCGATGGGCTGCGCGCCAGGCTTGGTACAAACCCCTTTTGCGTGGGCGTACCGCTACAGAACCGCCCTCCGGTTATCCTTGATTTCGCGACCAGCGCCATTGCGGGCAATAAAGCGCGCATCGCCTGGAATGAAGGGCGTGCCATCCCGGCAGGATGCGCGGTAGATGCGAACGGGCAACCCACGACCGACCCTGCCGTATTAATGACTGAGCCGCTCGGCGCTTTGCTGCCTTTTGGCGGCCATAAAGGCGCGGGATTGTCGCTAATATGTAGCTTACTCGGCGCTGCGCTGACCGGCGGCGAGACCGAAAGCCAGCAGATTCCGCCGCGTGCCGGAATCATCAACAATATGCTGTCGATTCTATTTGACCCCGCGCGGCTGGGCGCGGAGGAACGTTACTCACAGGCGCTGTTAGCGCAGGTTGACTGGGTTCGTAGCGGGCAGGAAGGGCGCGATGTGCAGATCCCCGGAGAACCGGAATTGCGCGCGTATGCCCGGCGCCAGGAAGAGGGCATCTGGATTGATGACGTCAGTTGGCAGGCGTTTGTCGCTCTGGAAGCATTAAATACCTGAGCGTGCCTGCGCACCAAAAGACATATTTGGTTGTTTGTTTAAACGGATCGGCATGATGGTCAGTTAATGAATGCTGGCGAATAAATAAAGCGATCGTTTTTTGTTTTATCTTTTTTCCTCATATCCATAGCTGAAAAACTTGGTAAGCCGCGAGTGAGAAAATCAATATAGTCATTCTTATATTCCATGAACCTTTCTTACTCTCGCTGCCGAATTTTAATGTGCGGCGTCGTTATTCTTTACAGGAGTTATTATGCATCTGGCGCGTTTTCCCCGGCTTCATTTTGGCCATTTCCCGACTCCACTGGAGCCTCTCACACAACTTTCACGCTTGCTGGGGGGGCCAAATATCTGGATAAAACGAGACGATTGCACCGGCCTTGCCACTGGCGGCAATAAAACCCGCAAACTTGAGTTTTTGCTCGGCGACGCCCAGGCGAAACAGGCGGATATTATCATTACCCAGGGCGCCACGCAGTCTAACCATGTGCGTCAGACCGTCGCGGCGGCGGCCAGACTGGGTCTGGAAGCGCATATTTTTCTCGAACAACGCGTCACGACGCTGGGTGATGAGTATCAGCAATCCGGCAATGTGCTGCTGGACGGTTTGCTCGGCGGCAAAATTATTGCCCATTTGCCCGGCGGTACGGATATGCAGCAGGCAATGGAGCATCATGCGGAAAGCCTGCGTGCGCAGGGCCATACCCCTTATGTCATCCCCGGTGGCGGTTCGAACGCAATCGGGGCGCTGGGTTACGTATCCTGCGCGGAAGAGTTGCTTTGGCAGTCCAGCCAGTTACGGCTGCGTATCGATCATATCGTCCATGCCACCGGCAGCGCAGGCACGCAGGCTGGCCTGATTGCGGGTTTAACCGCCACGCACAGCGGCATTCCTCTCCTCGGGATTAGCGTCCGCGCCCCGCGTGATAAACAGGAACACAACGTCTGGCGTCTGGCGCAGCAGACCCGGGAACTGCTCGGCGTGCCGGGCGAATTGCCGCGTGAGGCGGTGGTCGCCAACAGTGATTATGTGGGCGAAGGCTATGGTCTGCCCACCGAGGGGATGCTTGAAGCGCTGCAACTGCTGGCGCAGCACGAGGGGATTCTGCTCGACCCTGTCTATTCCGGTAAAGGCATGGCCGGATTGATTGATCTGATCCGACAAGGCCATTTCCGCAAGGATGAGAATGTGGTGTTTATCCATACGGGAGGCAGCGCGGGTCTGTTTGGCTATCGTCAGGTCATCGCAGATTCTTTGTCATCATGAGCATACCTTTTCTGCTGGGGATTCTTGGCGGCATGGGGCCGCTGGCGACGCTTGATTTGATGCATAAATTGCTGCGCGCAACGCCCGCCAGCAGCGATCAACAGCAAATTCCCCATGTGGTGTGGAATGTGCCGCAAATTGCGGATCGCCAACAGGCGCTGGCGGGAACAGGGCCTTCGCCGTTGCCGCAGCTCTTGCACGGTGTGGAACAGCTGAACCGCGCGGGCGCCAGCCACATTGTGATCGCCTGTAATACGGCGCACCACTGGTATGAGGCGCTGGCGCAGCACAGCGACGCGCCGTTGCTGCATATTGTGGACGCCACGCTGGCGGTATTTGAAGGGAAAGAGAAGCCCCGCCGGGTCGGGCTTATCGCCACGCAGGGCACGCTGGATGCCGGTTGGTTCCAGCACGCTTTCGCCTCTATGGGGATTGAAAGCGTGCAGCCGACGCCAGAGGAGCTACGGCAGTGGTTTGTGCCGGGGTGCTATGCGGTAAAACGCGGCGAACTGCGTACCGGTGGTGAACTGCTGAGTTTACAGGCTCAGGCATTGCGCGATCGCGGCGCAGAGAGGCTGGTGCTGGCCTGCACGGAAGTGCCGGTTGCGCTGGCGGAGGTGACATCCCCGCATTTAGCCGTGTCGATTGATCCCGCAGAAGCGCTGGCGCAACGGTGTGCCCGGTTATGGCTAACGCAGCGCGAAGCATGGCATTAATAACGTTATTATTTCAAGGATAAATTAAATGAAAAAAAATCTCTGCGTATTACTTGCAGCGGGTGGCCTGTGGGTTAATGCCAGCTTTGCCGAAACACCCGCAGAAGTCCGCGTGGCATACAGCGGCGGTTCTCAGGTGCTGATGCTGGCAAAAGCCGATGGTTCTCTGGATAACGCTTTACACAGCAAGGTCAAATGGGTGCAATTTGCGTCCGGTGCGGACGCGTTAAATTATTTTGCCAGTAACGCGATTGATATTGCCAATTTCGGCTCCAGTCCGGCAACGGCAGGCATTGTCAGAAAACTGCCGGTGGAGATTGTCGGTGTCTCCGGGGTGATTGCCAGCTACGAGCGTTTAATTGGTAAAGATGGCATTACCCGTATTAACGATATTGAAGGTAAACGCGTAGCCTATCCGCCAAACTCGACGGCGCAATATGCGCTTGAAGCCGCCATTAGCGTTAACCATCTCGATCGCAGCAAAATAACCTTATTGCCGCTGCGTCCGGCGGAAATGGTCGCGGCCTGGAAACGCGGCGATATCGACGCGGGCTATGTCTGGGCGCCGTTTGCGCAGGAGCTTGAAGCCTCCGGCGGGCATCAGGTATTCGCGACCAAAGATCTGCAAAAGGACGGCTACCTGATTTACAACAACTATGTGGTGCGTAAAGCCTTTGCCGAGCAGTACCCGCAAACCGTCAGCGCGTTCCTGCGTGTTCATCAGGAAAAAGTTGATGAGTTTAAGAAAGACCCGGAACGGGCGGCGGCGATTGTGGCGAAAGAGGTGGGCGCGCCGGTGACGACTGCCGCGAATACGTTGGGTGGCCTGGAATATCCAACCCTGACGCAGCAGGGGACGGCGGACTGGCTGGGTAATGGAACTCATACGACGGATAGCGGTATTGGAAAAGCACTGACAAAAACCGCTAACTTCCTGGCGGGGATTGGCGAGATCCGCAAACGTGATATTCCGGCGAACTGGGACAGCGCTATTAACTCCCGCTATATCCGCGACGCGGCGGTAGCAGCGAAATGAGATTGAGTTATCGCATTGCCATCAGCGTCGTCTCGGTGGCTGTTTTCTTTAGTATCTGGCAAGTGGCGACGATGCGGCAGTGGGTGGACCCGCTGCTGCTGCCGTCGCTACAGGATATCGGTCTGACAACCGAAGAGCTGTTGGCCGATGGTTATCGTCAGGTGCCGCTGTGGGAGCATGTCGCAGTCAGCCTGGCCCGGGCCTTAAGCGCTTTTTCTGTGGCAATTCTCATCGGCATCCCCCTGGGGTTGCTGATGGGGTTATCGGAAGGTCTGGCGGCGGTACTGAATCCGTTCGTGCAGTTTTTGCGCCCGCTACCCAAGATTGCGCTTATTCCGCTGGCGGTCGTCTGGCTGGGGATCGGTGAGGCGTCGAAGTTCTTTCTGATCTTCATCGCCACTTTCCTGAGCGTGGTCGTGGGGGCATCTGCTGCGGTCGATCGTATTGGTCGCTCGCGCATTCGTGTGGCGCAAACGCTCGGCGCGTCGCGTAAACAGATTTTTCTGCGCGTGGTGTTGCCGGATGCGCTGCCGGAACTGTTTACCACCGTCAGGTTGTCGATAGGGATCGGCTGGACATCGCTCATCGCAGCGGAAATGGTGGCGGCCAGTTCGGGCCTCGGCTGGATGGTGATTAACGCCAGCTCGTATCTGCGAACCGATATCGTGATGCTGGGGATTCTGCTGCTCGGCGGTATCGGCTATTTACTGGATTTATTGCTGCTGGGGCTGCAACGCTTTTTTGTGCCCTGGGCGGGGAAAGAGTAATGAGTGCCATCACACTGGAAAACGTATCGCTCTCTTTTGCGGCAAAACCGCAGCCGTTCACGGTGCTGGACGATATCAGCCTGTCTCTGGAGAAAGGAGAATTTGTTGTACTGCTGGGGCCGTCCGGCTGCGGGAAGTCCACGATCCTGAATCTGGTCGCCGGATTCAACAAGCCGGATCGTGGGCGCGTGGCGGCAGGCGGAAAGACAGTGAAGCTGCCAGGGCCAGACCGGGGAATGATCTTCCAGCAGCCAAATTTGTTTCCCTGGCTGTCGGTACTGGAAAACGTCACCTTTGGCCCACGGCTGGGGAAATACCACAAAGATGAGGTCAACGCCCAGGCGCTGGACTGGCTGACGCGGGTAGGGCTGAAAGGCTTTGAACATCATGCGCCCTGGCAACTCTCCGGCGGGATGAAACAGCGTGTGGCGCTGGCCCGTGCCTGGCTACCGGAGCCGGAAGTGTTGCTACTCGATGAACCGTTCGGCGCGCTGGATGCGCAAACGCGTCTGATGATGCAGGAACTCCTGCGCGATGCCTGGCTTGCCACCGGCACCACGCTACTGTTTGTGACTCACGACGTAGAAGAGGCGCTGTTCCTGGCCGATCGTATTCTGATTATGTCGGCAAAGCCTGGAAAAATCGTTGAGGAGGTCATCCTGCCTTTTGGCCGCGAACGCGATATTGAAACCCTGGCTGAACACCCGGCTTACAGTGGGATCAAACATCACGTACTGCACCGGGTGCGCCAGGAGGCGAAGCGCCATTTAGGATGAAAATACCGTCAGCGCTGTTTCTTAACCAGACAGTGTAATCAAGAGTTGAGTCGTCAAAAGAAACGCTGGACAGAATGAGCGTCCAGCCACTGCTTTAGCCGATCAAACGGGATATGTTTTGGTTCCGTCATTCGCGCATGCTTTAGCGGCGCTTTTCCATCATTACCTGTTACGGGACGGCGTATTGCGTCGTATGCGGCCCGGCCGCGCTTTTCGTTAACCCGGAGTTCACCATGAATCGCTTTGCGTTTTTATATTCCGCAGCCCTGCGACGTTTTCTGTTTCTTCTGACATTTGTTCTGCTACCTGCCACTTCGGTGTTCACTGTGGGTAACACACGCTGATGTTAGTCATGTTTGTTTCTGGCACAAAGCCACCTCCTTACCAGGAAATCTCCAGTTCGTTCACCTGCTATGTATCAAACGCCCTGCATTTGAGATACCGTCTGAGTTGGTAATGATAATTATTTCCATTATTATGGTATGTTGAATGATCTCATAACAAGACATACACCTCATCGCGGAAGATAAGACTCATCGCGTGGGGAAACCTGTAGCTGCGTTGAGATGCAGCATCAATACAATTTATGGAGATAAGATGAGAAGAATTTCAGTCCGTTCAGTGCTGTTGGCCTCCGCTATTGTGATGTCAATCGCCACAACGGCATACGCCGATAGCAAATGGACAGCCGCCACCACTACCTTCCCTGGCAGTATCCGTGCCGGGTCACGAGACGTTCCTGTTAAGCCCGGAGATAAAACGGTCATAACAATTAAGAAACTGCAGGCGGGCACGACCGTCACTATGCTGAATGGTGCGGAAGTCCTGACACCGAAACCGCTGACCGCCGACGAGAAGGGAAACCTGACTATTCCGCTAACCGTTCCGGCCTATGCGGCTACAGGCCTTCATCCACTCACTGTTATCACGCAAAATCCCGCGAGCGTTTCGCAGGTCATGTTGAAATTGTCCCAAATTGTTCCCCCGAAAAACACTGAGGCTTTCAGGCTGCAAACAACTCCCGTTGGTGAGCGGGCTTACCAGTCGGCAGTTTCGGCCGACGGGAAGCTGTTCGTGACCTCGGCACGCGGCCCGAATGATGGCAGCCGCCTGATGAGACTGAACGCCGGAACGCTGGCTGTCGAAGCTGAGGCTACTCTGCCTAAAGATAAAAAGGGTGAGCAAATTGGTGTCTTCGGCGTCGGTATTGATAATGTCCATCATCATGTCTGGACGACGAACACACTTGCCGAGACGGTGACCGTCTATGATGCAAAAACGCTTTCCGTGGTAAAAGTTTTTCCTGAGGGGTCGGTAGCACATCCACGTGATGTGGTTATTGATGAAGCCCACAATCGGGCTTATGTCAGCGCAGCGCTGACCGGTTTTATCGAGGTATATGATACCAAAACGCTGGAACATATCGGTCAGATAGAGTTCGTGGCGAACCGCGGCCGCGACCAGTTTTACAGTACAGATCTTGCCCTCGACAGTACCGGTGGGAAACTCTATGGCGTCAGCCGCGATACGCCCTGGGTAGGCTGGATTGATCTCAAAACGGGCAAGAGTACTACAGTGAAAGTACCTCAGGCGCAAGGCGCAACCGACATCGCTCGTGATCCGAAGACCGGTCGTCTTTACGTTGCTTCTCAGGAGACGAACAATGTCGTGGTTCTTGATGCGGACGGCAAAGTTCTCGCTGATACTTACATTGGTGCCGGGGGCGTATCTGTCATCTGGGATCCCGTGACGTCGCAGGTTTTCGCCGCCACGCGTGCAGGCGGAACCGTTGCTGTTCTGGACAAGGACGGTAAACTGGTCGCTAATATCCCGATGGATGATACGCCAAACCACCTGGCCGTCGGGCCCGATGGAGCCGTTTATCTGGTGTCTATGTATGGTACTGCCGGGGATAAAGCTCAAACAGGCTCGGTGACGAAAATCACCCCCAAAAAATAACGGCTTTAATTCGCTACGTTATTCGCGGGCAGGTCAGCCTGGCATGATTACTAGCCTTTAGCAGCTTATGGGAAGGGGCTGCGCTGAATCGGTTTATTCTGCTTTATTACAGAGGGCGTTGCGCCCGTCATGCCCGGCAGGGCGGTTTTCAGGTGCCGGGCATGAAGTTGGCTATTTGGCTATATAGGAAATCCACACTGACTCCTGGAGGATACTATGCTTGAGCTTCGTCCTAATTGTGAATGCTGCGATCAAAATTTGCCGCCGGACTCAACAGAAGCTTATATCTGTTCATTCGAATGTACTTTTTGCATTGATTGCGTGACTCATCGGCTTAACGGATTTTGCCCAAACTGCGGGGGAGAATTGGTGCGGCGCCCAATACGGCCCGAAGCCGCGCTGCAACGACATCCTGCATCTACTCTGCGCCGTCATTCACATCAGACATCACCTTAATGATTTCCCTGTATAAGTGTTCACAGACCCATTAATTGGAGGGGTAATATCCTGGCTGGATCTGCAGTGGTGGTTAAGGTAAATAAATATAATAAAATCAATCTATTGCGCTCGGGGTGCTAACGTTTTATTTTTGCGTATAGCTGACGGTAATATTTGATGGTGTGCTGCAAGAGAACGCTGTCAGCTCGAATTTTGGCGAATACAAATCAGTCATTGCGGACTCACTGAACATACTAATGTGGCATGATCCCACCATGTATTTTGATTAACTCTGGTTGCAAGTATTTTAAATTGTTCTTTTTGTATTTCATTAATGAGATACGGAAGCGGTTTCAGAGTACGCCAGGGTTGCCCTTCTTTCAGTAAATGATGTCTGACGGGATCATAAGCGGTAATGTCTTCAGAATAACGGGGGGAGCCGCACATAGAACTGATCACTATTCTCCCTTCCGGTTTGAGTAATCTTCTCACTTCAGCGAAAAAGAGGCATCGCTCATCATCTATAAGGCAATGTAGACAACTTCCATCAATAATTAACTCGAACATTGAGTTCATACATTGAGTGATATGACAAACATTTCCGGTAAAAAAATGTGCAGAGAGACCCGCTTGCTGAAAACGGCTTTTTGCCCATTTGATGGCAGTTTCAGATAGATCTATACCCCACACCGAATATCCTCGTTCAGCCAGAAACTGAGCCGCCATTGCTCCGTTGCCACATCCCATTTCAAGTACTGGTGCGCCAGGAGGTGGTAAATAGTGATGTGATTTAAGCCAATGAAAGATTTTTTCCTGCTGTTTTTTTGCTCTGGGAAAGCCGTCGCCAGCCCAGGCGACAGCCCCGTTTGCTATCAGTTGTCTGTATTGTTTTTCATAGGGATTCATGCTGAATACACCTTAGTTCAAGTTACAGGACAAAACGGTTATCCATTTTGGACAGTATTTGCGCAGCATCCAAAGTCTGAATCACGTGACAAGTGAGCACCCTCGGAATGGCTCGAGTTATTACTATCATACATGCAACATGACGCATGATGAGGATATTAGCAATAACCTCCTTATCTTATACGCCATGCATCATTGAAATGAAGACAATAGTCGTAAAAAGATGAAAATATATATGCATAGCTGTTTTTATCTCCAGATAGGTTGCTATGGGAAAATTCATCATATATGAGATAATTAAAGTTGAGCCTATCAAATCTGTTACTGTAGTCCTGTATCATAATTGGACTAACTAATTGAAAAAGTATTTAATATTGATAACAATTAGTAATAATTTTCTGTTACATTAAATTTTCTGTGAACTGATAACCATCCAGACTGCGATACATATAATTGCTGAGCCTGTAATAAAACCGCTGTTAATGGTTTCTCCCAGCGCTAAATATCCCCATAATGCGCCAAACGGAGGGATTAAAAATGTTACTGTTAATGAACGCAAAGGACCGACATCGGCAATCAGGCGAAAATATAGAATATAAGCATACGCGGTACAGACTACTCCCAATGCAAGAATACTTATCCATACCTCTTGTTGTAGCCAGTTAACGGTCGGGCCAGTGCTGATGCTCCATATGAAAAATGGTAGCAGGAAAATGGATGCTCCCATTTGGCTACCGCAGGCGACGATTTTAGGATCGAGTCCCCCCTTGTTTGAAATCCAGTTGCGTGTCAGAAAGCTGGCGGTCCCATAACAACCGGTAGCGATGAGGCAAGCAATTATACCGCAAATTTGTTTATCAGCTGACTTCGCTTCCCCGATCGTAGTGATCACGATGATGCCGATAAACCCCAGGAGTACGCCGGCCCATTTACGAACTGTTAGTTTTTCCTCGAAACATGAAAAACCAATGAGCGCGCCCATTAAAGGTGTTGTTGCATTCAGGATAGCTGAATACCCAGCAGGAAGCCATTTTGCCGCAAAGCAGTACATAAGGAAGGGCAGCCCGGAATTTATTACGCCAAGTATAACTGAAGATCCTAGTTTTTTGTTAAAATCAAAAGAAGATTTAAATAAAAACAGAATGACTGCCAGGCCTGTAAAGCCAAAAAAGACACGCAAAAAAGCGGTGTTAATAGCACCGAATTGCGATACAGCAATGCGCATAAAAAGAAAACTCGCTCCCCAGATAGCGGCAAGTAAGAGTAATCGAAGATAATCAGCAACACGCATAACAGCTCCTTTTTATTTGATGGGTAAGTAACAGAGAAACAGTGAACTACGCCTGAAGTACCGACAAGCAAGCTTTTCTTTTATACTTAAGAATTTCTAACTCATGAGATATGGATGATAATGAAACTTCCACCTTTACATGCACTTATGTGCTTTGAATCTGCTGCAAGGCTCATGAGTATAAAGGCTGCGGCTGAAGAGTTGTGCGTAACGTCCAGCGCTGTTAGTCAGCAGATAGCAAAATTGGAAAGCATGACTAACATCCGTTTGTTCATTCGCAGCCCACGCCGCCTCGAACTGACATATGAGGGATGCATCTATCAGCGAGCGATAACTCCTGCTTTCCGCCAGATAGCAGAAGCAACACAACGCTTAATGAATGAGGGAAAAGGAAACAAAATAACTGTCAGTTGCACAAGCGGGTTTGCCATTCAGTGGTTGCTGCCGCAGTTACCTGTATTTGAAAAAAATAACCCGGGAGTGGAAGTGCAAATTAGTACGACCAACAGACGTGTTGATTTACTGTCTGAAGGGATCGATTTTGCTATTCGGCATGGCGCTGGTCGCTACCCGGGAATGGCGTCCGAGTGTCTGGTGAATGATGGCCTTCTTCCGATCTGTAGTCCCCGGTTAATAGCACCGGAGCACAGACTCCCGTCACCTATCGATATGGCTGGGTACACGCTGCTGCATGACGAGCACAGACTGGACTGGGCCATCTGGTTTCATGCGTTGGGTATTGCTGAGGCGAATACTGACTCCGGTCCTGTTTTTGTTGATTCCAACGGTGTTATTGAGGCTGCGATTGCCGGTAAAGGCATCGCGCTTGTTCGTAGTTCTCTTGTGAGTGAAGAACTAGAAAGTGGATTGCTGATTAACCCGTTGGAAATGCTGATTGATTCCCCGACTGCTTACTACCTCGTGTATGAGGAGTCAGCTATATTGCGGAAGATAAATCGTCGTTTTCGTGACTGGATAACGACTACTGCAGGAGCGGCAGTCAGGAATGAACATTCAGCGACAGATAGATAAAGAGATGCCATTGGCAAGGAGCCTGTCCTAATTCTGTGTAACTGCCACCGTATTAAAGGTGATCGCTCAGGCGGTCACCGAACTCGATAATAAAACGACTCATTGCCAGCCGCCAGTTCTGGATCGGCATACTCCATTTTTTTGACGCATCTTTGATCGCCAGATAGACAACTTTCCGTACCGAGTCGTCCGTCGGGAACACTTTGCGTTTCTTTATGGCTGCACGGATCACGCTGTTCAGCGATTCTATAGCATTCGTGGTGTAGATAGCCTTGCGGATATCCGGCGGGTAGCCGAAGAACGTATTCAGCTTTTCCCAGTGCGCACGCCAGCTTTTGCTGATTTGGGGATACTTATTGTCCCACTCACTCGCGAACGCCCAGCTGGCGTCCCTGTAATTAACCATTCATTCCATTGATTTTAAATATTATTTAAACTTTGAATTTTATGTGTGGTTCTAAAAAGGAACCATAAATCTTAATGGTATGTGTTCTCACGATTAGCGGATTGGAGAATTGTATCAAAAGGAAACAAATTCTTCAGTTCAACTCCCTGCTGGTAGCTGAACTGCGCAAGCAGGATCTGCTTTTCACCGATTAGTGAATGCGGTAGTTTTTCTGCAAAACTGAATTCTATCCGTAGGGCAGTACCAGCATAGGTGGAGAATGGATTTTGAACAACTGGTCACCAGAGCATACAAAAGACATCAAGAGTTGGTTTAAGATTGATACATATCACAAATTTGAAGACCTCTCATTGCTCCAGTTCTACCATGAGATATGGTCTCGGAACTTGTTCTTTAAGGAGTATCGAGAAGAGTTTGAGAGCAGAACTCTTATGGGTTACTTCTCAAAAATTTTCAGCGGCAATCCTTTTTTAATTGAAGAAGGGCAACTGGGATACATGACTCCTGCCAACAAACTTTTTCAGCCACCCCATTTTTTTCTAACAACCCTTGATCGCCTTGCTGAAACGAGCATTATTGCAATGCAACGTGGAGGTTTTCTTTGGCATGAAGGTGACAATTATTCTATAAACGCAGAGCTTCGAGAGGAATCACTTTCAGACATTATGCCAGATCAGTTTACACGAACAGTCATGTTCGAGATTGATTTGGCAAGTGGCACAGACGAAGAGATTGCAGAGTCGCTTAAAGCTGCATTACCGCAATGGCGTAAAGTAAAGGGTATTGATGAAAACCCATTGGAATCTGTTCGTTTTGGATACGGAACTATCAAGAAACTCATCAGTTATCGTGTAATACCTATGCTGGATATCCTGGTGTGGGCAGCCGTTAAAAAAATCCGTGTCTCTGACGACAGGTTATCCAGACTACTATATACAGACGATGACGAAGAAAGCGAAATGAGGCAGTCCAGCCAAATCAAAGATACCGACAGGCCTTTGGCTCTTAAATCCTGCACAACTGACTTTATCCGACAATTCCATTACTTCATGAACAAAAATAGCCATTTGAAGCAAATGAAAGTCGCTGATGTAATGAAACTATCGGATTAGTTTATATCCATAACTATTTGTTTTTCTTTATAAAAAAGAAACTCAAAGCATCATTTTAAATGATGCTTTTTTTGCGATTTTTACTTTAAACCGGCCATTTTGCCACTTGCTATAAAACAGGGGAATTTCAGCTACTCTCAAGTTCCCCTGTTTTGTACGGCACCAACTTCGAGAGAACCATCCTGCATAGCAGCAAGGAACCTCCGCTTCAGGAGTCTCACTCCTTTCTTTTCCCAAGTGTTCGTATAGTGACTTCACCGCAACGACAAGGGAAAACAAAATGAACAATCAACCAACCCGCCTCATACGCCTACCAGAAGTTCTCGAACGAACTGGCTACGGAAAAGCATGGATCTATCGTCTGATCAACGATGGCAAGTTTCCTGCTCCTGTCAAAATTGGAAGTCGTGCAGTAGCTTTCGTTGAAAGTGAGATTGATATCTGGATTCAGTCTGTAATCGAAACAAGTCGAAATAATGTTGCTTAGTTAATTTTGGGAGACATGTTATGAATATCGAAGAATTTGTGAGTGAAGATAACCATATGTGTAATCTGGGTCAGGAACTTTTTTGTGAAATTTTCGAACCCGGAGCGATTTACGATTTACCTGATAATGAGTTTAACAGAAAGATTGTTTACTGGTTAAGCCAGTATTTAGTGGGGAATCTAAGAGAACCCTTAGATTCGATCTCTGAGCTTAATATTTTCGAACAGTTTTATGTTTATGAGACATGGTTTTCGCTAATTAAATGCCCTGATGAAATTAGGAATTTATCGAAACGGATAATTCGATATCAGATTGGGCTGAAAACCATTCTTTGAATGAACTTATGTTTAGTACTATTTTGTAAATTGCATTCTTGAAATGATAGTGCTATTTACTATTTGATTTACAAAACATCTTTAATTCCTTTTAAAATAATGGGTTAACTATTTCAAGTGAAAAGAAAGGATTATAATATCCCTCTAGAGGGATATTATAAATTTTCGACCGGGATGCGTCATTGTAAAAGGGAATAATGTTAAATTCAGGAAAATATATTTGTAAATTGCTTATGTTATATGCTTTATTTATTTTCACTGACGATTAAATGTAAATAGAGGTGGTATGACTTTGAAATATAGAATAAAAGATTGAAGAATAAGGATGGTATCAGAAGTTGCATTATTATTAATGAGAGCAATGGATTACCCTTGGTTTACCCTAACTTATATATGAGTGTTATTTCACGAACAAATAGCTATTCATTTTCAACAATGGAAGCAATAGCAAATGCTTTGCTTTTATTTGAAAGATATAATGCTGACATGAATGTGGGTGTTTTTGATATGGTAAATTCTGATATCGAAAAACTTGTCTCGAACAAAGGATATTTATTCGGGTTAATGAATGCCCTATCTTACAGAAACGACTTAGAGAATGTGACAAGCATTCTTAAAAAACAACATGTCTCTAAAAGAACCCTTTATTTCAAGATAATGACAATTGAAAATTACGTCAAATGGTTTTTTGATAACATTGCTATCAATAATATTGATTCTTCTCGTTATGAAACAATCAGTCGTGCATTTGATTTTATAAAGCCAAGAATAGAGAACGGAAAGAATTACAATATTGAAAGCGAAAGCAAATCATTGACAAATGAACAAGTCACAACTTTGACTGATATGGTAAGTGTTAAATCTAAGATTAATCCATTTTCGGCGCATGTAAGGTTTCGAAATAACCTAATAATTGAAATTTTGTTAGAGACAGGTATTAGGGGAGGGGAACTACTTAATATTAAGTTGGTTGATTTTGACTATGTCCACAAAAGTCTATGCATAGTAAGAAGGCCAGATGATCAAAACGAACCACGATTAAGGCAACCATTGGTTAAAACTTTAGAAAGAAAAATACCATTGAGTATAGAATTGACTGAGTTAATACAGAATTATATTAGTGATTTCAGAAGTAGGCAGTGTCATGCAGGGGAGCATGACTATCTGCTTGTTACTCATAGCAGTAAAGGTCAATTAGGTCATGCATTGACTATTTCAGGTTATCAGAAAATTTTCGAACAAATTAGGAAAAATAGTAATGTATTGAGCGATATTGTGGGGCATTCGCTAAGACATACCTGGAATGTGAAATTCTCAGAAATGATGCTCATGAATTCGAACTCTCAGGATTATATTACCTATGAGAAAGTAAGAAATTATCTTATGGGGTGGAAAAAGAATAGTACAACCTCAGATATCTATAACCAAGCATTTATAGCACAAGAAAGCCGAAAAATAATGGCTGTTATTAACCCACTCAAAAACATAGTAGAGGACAAATCCAATGTTTCAAACTCTAAGAAAGCTACAAGAAAGTCAATATTCGGTTTTTGAAACCAAGGATGGTAACTTCAAAGTGAACTTTTCTTATTCCAAGTGGAAGATAAGTGAAAGTATAACATTGAACATTGATTCTTTAAGAGTCGTCATCAGTGAATTTATACCTATCAAAACCACTTTGGCATATTTCGCTATAAATTATAGTGCCAGTTATACTAAGAAAATGTTTTATGCAATAAAGCATTACATTAAGGCCTGTAATAAGAATGATGGCTTGTTTTCTAAAGAATGCATGAAGTATTACTATAAAGTTGTGAGCTCATTAGATTACACACATGCAGAGTCAGTGAAATATTTTTTTATTAAGATAAGTGGTCTTTACCCTTCTTTATTTTCGACAGAAGCAATCATATTTTTAGAAAATATTAAAGTTAAAAAAGCAAATGCAAACAAGTCTATAAAGACACATGATTATAAAAAAGGTCCCTTCAGTGACTCGCAATTAAAGGTAATTATAGATTCTGTAGCGATAGCTTATAAGGAAGAAAAGGTAAGTCTGTCAAACTATCTGCTAACCTTCCTTGTTGCATATTCCGGGCGGCGACCTATGCAAATATCTCAACTTGAAGCTGGTGATCTCTTATCTTTTAATGGAGAGTACTTTCTCAATATCCCAAGAATTAAACAACGGAATGGATATAGAAAAGAGTTTAGAAAATTACAAATTCCAGAAGAGCTTTTCAGCCAATTGAAATATCTCGTTGAAGCTGTGAATTCGCTGGTCAGTGATACATTAAAAATCGATTTAAGTGAAAAACAAAAGAGAAAACTACCAATTTTTATAAACACATATCCATTCAAAAAAAGATGTGTTGAGCTAAACATGATTGAAAGTGGTGGATTAAAACTTAACCCCTATGCCATAACACTAAAAATAAGGAACACAATAAATCGTTCAATAAATGAATATCAAGCCTATCTGGGGGGTATAAATTCGCGCAGATTTAGATATTCATTAGGCACTAAGGTTGCACAATTGGGTTATAGTCCTTCACTGATAGCAAATGTTTTGGACCATTCTTCAATCAATTCTGTTATGAGTTATATAGAAAATACAGCGGAAAATGGCAAGAGGATTAATGAAGCTGTAAACGAACTAATGAAGCCACTGGCTAACAAATTTATTGAGGAAAAAGAGCTTCAGAAAGAGTTAGCTTCTTTGAAGCATATGATAGAAGAATACTGCGGTGGATATAAAACTAACTCTTTTGATAATACAGCAATATCGTTAGTAACTAATTCTATCGACGATATGATCAATAGCATTTAAAAGAAGGATAAAGTGATGAAAGAAATCCATGATAAAATGATCAATAACTTCATTATCGCTAATAAGGCTCATGCGAAAAATTTTGGAAATTTTGAGTGGGATAATTCAAGTTGGGGAGGCGGAATTACATTTTTTAGCGGAATCAAGGTTAGAATGGGGAACAAGAATAAAAAATTAATGAATTATAACATTGTAGAGTTCGCAAAAGCATATGTATGGCATGAGTGCTTTCATGATTTATCTGTAGCTTTCAGAGTGCTGAGATTATTTAGGATATTAGAAATTGCCATAGTTAAAGCAAATAAAGAAGTTAAGGTTTCAAGTATAGATCATAAAGTATTAGATGAAGTTATGACTATTGTTCAAGAAAATTTTGCAATATCCACTTCTTATAAAATATATTTAGATATTAGGGTATTATGTTCTTTTATGTCTAAGAACGAAATGTTGCCAGCATCCATTACACGATGGTCATATCCATTTAAGGCATATGATGCTTACACAAATAGCACAATGGATTCGATGGGAAATTTATCCAATCAGAAAAAACTTCCTGATGAAAAAGCTATAGATTTTATTGGTAAAATATTTAGCTCTAATCCAGTTAATGAAAGGGACATATTTACATCTTCTATTTTTGCATTGCTCTTATGTGCTCCATCTCGAATTAGTGAAATTATGCTCTTGGAAGAGGACTGTGAAGTTATAGTTGAAGATAGTAATGGCATACCAAGATATGGTTTGCGATTTCATTCTCTGAAGGGCTTTGGATACCATACCAAATGGATTCCAGACTGTATGGTTCCTGTAGCTTCAAAGGCTATCATGCGATTGAAAAAACTTACAAGGAATGCAAGGGTTGTTTCACGGTTGATAAGAGCAGGGGAAATTAATTTATACGAGTCATTAAACAGAAGTGCATTTGATTGTTTAACAATTGAAGATCTCCACAAACTTGGCTTTGTTATAAATCAATTAAATATCTCCCAAGAAAATCTAAAATTCTTGTCTAAGATAAAACATGGCACAGTCAGTGTAAAAGCATTTTGGATTTATATAGAGCGAAAGAATGTTAATTCTGAAAATATTAATGCTAATTTATGCTCATAAATCATAATTTATTAGACTCTATCAAGGGTGCTGATATTTTCACAACCATTAAGGCATCTTCAAAGTATTTTAGAGCGGATTTTCGCACTGATAATATGAATAACATATTTCATAGGAATATACATTTTAACTTTGATGATTCTGTTTTAATTTTCCGAAGCCATCAAATTAGACATTTACTTAATACTGTAGCTCAACGAAGCGTATTGTCAGAGATACAAATTGCCCAATGGTCTGGGAGAAGGAGTGTTAAGCAGAATTCAGTATATGATCATATGTCTCACGACGAGTTATCAGAACTATCAAGGAAACTATTGAACAGAAACACCTACGAAGAAACAAAAATTTCAGAATCTTCATTTAATGAACAATCGATTATTATGAATTTGATTAAAGATAAATTTGAAAAACTAGAATTAAAAATCCAAAATTCAGATCCAAGAAAAAGAAAATATATTCTGGAAAAAATTAAAGATTTAAGAATGGAAATTGAATGCATATTAATGTGAGGAGATTATATGGCAAGAAAATTTTATGATAAAGAAATAAAAGCTATTGTTAAACTTATTGAAACCTGGAGTAAGCCTGATTTCACTTGGGATTCTTTATGCGTGGCTTGCAAAAAAATTTTAGGTAAAGTACCTACACGGCAAGCATTAAGCCAGCATAGTGAGATTGTCATTGCGTATAGGACCAGAAAAAGATCTGGTATGGTTAAACGTCAAAATACGAAGTTACCCGGTAGCCTGAGCCTTGCGGCGAAAAGAATAGAACGACTTGAAAATGATAATTCGGCACTAAAATATGAAAATAATAATTTACTGCTTATGATTCAAAGAATGCACGAAAATGCTTACAGGCATAATATATTGGCTTCTATTCTTGAAGAAGAACTGCCACAGAGAGCAAGAAAATAATATCTTGATAGGTTTTACCTATTGACAGTGAATATTAATATGGTATTTGTATATGTAGTCAGGAAGACAAAACTAACTTGCAAGGATGCAATTTATGGACAAAAAAAACAACTTTCCAGTGGAAACACTGGAAGAGCAGCTTATCGTCATCGTAGATAAATATATCTCTAAGCGATATCAGCCGCATGATAAAAGTTTCTCATACCAGCTTTATTTAATTTTTGTGGGATACCATCTAAAATATTTTTACCCTAAAAATATTTATTCTAGATCTAATCGTAATATTGATAACATAATGGCTATGTTTATCTCGGTATACAAAAGTCTGACAAGCAATCTACTACAACGATTAAATAACAAAGAAGGGGTTCTAAGAGAGCTAAACTCGCTTGTTAATTTCATAGATAACAATCAGGAAAAAGCAGAACAAATCTATGCTACGGTCAGAGCACAATATGAAATGAAAGTAATTGAAAAAGAGTTAATCCATGAAGTTCGCGTAAGAACCGTCAGATTATAGACAATAAAAAGCCCCTATGCAGGGGCTAAAAGAGACTTCTCGATATAAACTACTACTGAACTTCTTTCCAGACACCATCAGCTTTCACAAGCTTAACAGGCTTTGTCTGTTTATTGTTGCTAATAGAAGCATCTACTATACAGTTGTAAACATTATTAGCTTCTTTTGAACAGCTAACTTTTTTCACATAATCGATTCTTAAAAGATCATTTTCAGAAACTCTTGAATCAAAAGCTTTCATACTTGCGTTGGTTCTATCTACAACACTTTTGAATGCATTATAGATGTCTTTGTCTGATGGTTCAGAATTACAGGCGGTTAATAAAAAAATTGAAAGAATGATTGTTATGATAGCATAGGTTTTCATTTTAAATCCCTTTATTAATGTTGGTGCGTGAAAATTGCTCTATGTGCAAATTTTTTACGAATATACAATCTTGTCGAAACCATTAATACCAATAAAATAATGATAGCTACTAAAAAACTTTGACTTATATAAAGTATGATGTAGGCAATTGCTAATAAAATAAATCCTATGAACAACGATAACCAGGCTGAAACTTCGCCATATTTGATGGTTGAATGACAGCCAGTGCAGACACGGACACCAAACTGGCTCTCTTTGAAGCAGAACGGACACTTAATGGTTTCGTTATTCATATTAACTCCATTTTTACAATCGGTTCCTGATACTGCTATTGCTTAAAAATCATCAGGCTCTTTTCAGGGATTCTCGATTAATAATTATCTTTAGTAAAATCACTTGTACCGATCGATGATTGCTCCTTGATAGTTAATTCCTATCATAACTAGATTATCGATCTGTATTAACGATCAATATTTTCTTGACTAAATGCAAATTGATTACAAGGGAATAGAGTGTGGTTACGGAAGCTATTTGTAAATAGCTGTCTATAAACGAATTTTTCTTGAAAATTTCAGATGATGTGTTGAATAGACTTCTGAGAAGGTTGTAGGGGTCTTATGAAGGATGCTCTTACCATAGCTTCGCAGAAGCTCTATGAACCTTCTGATAAATGGAATCCAGCCGATGAGCCTGAGATGCTTTTGCCTTTTGACGGCATTTTTTTGAAGAATCTTTTCTAAGATTCCGTTTCTTCTGTCTTCTCTGAGTCGAAGTTCGAGTTCAGCAATTTTTTCACTTATGCTTTCCCTTGGTATATCCGTTGCAGCAAAATCTTTTGCAGTAGCAGTAGCAGTAGCAGTAGCAGTAGCAGTAGCAGTAGCAGTAGCAGTAGCAGTAGCAGTAGCAACTGTGCTGGTATCAAGTAGTAGTGAGTTGTCTCGTTCAGGCTCGTAGTCGATGAGCTTTTGAAGATTTACCCAAGAATACTTTTTGCCAAGTTGAGATGCTTTGAATGCAATACCATTGAATACGAAAGAAAATCCGTTCATTCTCCCAGTGGTAGCTATGTTAGCTGTACATGAAACTTTCGCTTCCTCAAGCCTTATTAGGAAAGTTTTCACATCTGGTGAATCTGCCAAACTTTTATCAAGGAGCATTTGTAACTGCTGCTTATTGCAGATCTCACCTGTTCTTTGTTCAAACATTGCTTCATTCCGGGAAATCTTTTTTGATTTTTGGGGAATTGCTTTGTTTGTTTCTTTTCCAGTATCTGTAGGTTTTAGTAATTCAGGGCTTTTTGTGATAGTGAGACTGTATTTGATTTCAAGTTCCTGGATTATACGACCACTTTTAAGGCTTTCATGTCTACCTAAGTTAACCTTACTTGATACCGAATCTATTCGGTTAGCAATGATATGTATGTGTTGACCAACGGGATCGTCATGCAATACATAACAACGAAGGTGAGTGTCATTGAATCCCATACGGTGCATGTAATCATCAGCTATCGATTTCCATTGTTCGTTTGAAAGCTTATCTCCTTGAGGAAGACGAAGCGAGTTGTGCCATGCAGGTTTTGCAATGTCGGTTCTGAGCCTACTGGCCGTATCAAACTCAGCTATCAGTTCATTGGCACAATCACCTGTCATGTTGCCACCAATAACCACAGGATCACTTCTGTGATGAGAACCTGGCTTCAACACATACTTTACGACATTGATAAAGTTCTTATGCCTCTTTATCCGTTGCATTCCTTTCATGCAAGACTTACCTGCCTGGCAGAACGGAAGAAGCTGTCAGGCACGAACGAAGCTGATTGATTTGTTTTTTGACTGCGAAGATCTCTGTTTTGGTTAACTCACTATTACTATTTTTTGTATCAAGATGGCTTATAAGACGATTCAGCTTCTGTGATATGTCAGACAGTGATTTCCAGGCTTCAATATTTATAGCAGGAACGACAGGAGGAAGCCTATTAAGAGAGGTTAATCTAAGCCATTCACCTTTGCTTTTGTCACCTCTCTTTTTATTGAGAATATCCAGTTCTTCTTTATTAAATCGAACACTGACACAATATATTCGTAATGATTCATTCGGTGACTTTTCTGTTTTATGAAGACAAATAGGCTGGAAATTATTTGTATAGGATAAGGTTATTGTATTACTCATAGAAACTCCTTTTCATATCTGTATGTTTGTATTCGCTTATAGTGAGCAATTCCTTTGCAACACTTATAATACAGTTATATTAGAAATACAGAGTAAGTCAATCTTTTGGATTCGACTTTTATTTTCTTTTTTTCAACGGAACGGCGAAAAACAAGGAGACTAAACGAAGCTCCGCTTCGTTTAGTCATACCTTGCAGATATATAAAGGTTAAAACACTAATCGGTTTACTAATAATTCATATACTATTTCTTTTATGCATTCGTCGTCAGCGGAAGGATAGCATTCACTTCGTAATGTTGATATATCTTCTTCTGATAACTTATTTATAATATCTTTTTTAACAAAAATTGGTTCTAAGTTGTTTCTTACTTCAAAATAATCCTTGTCAAATATATTATAAAGAGTAAAAAAAGCTTTTGCGAATAGCATCATTCCTTTATCAAATGTTGCAATAGGTAATGACATATAAGGTTCTAACCGCATAGGTGTGGTTCTAATAACGTTACTCATTTGAACAGGTAAGTGAAATGTGTGGAAGAGAATATAGCAGTCCATATATACATTATAAGCTATTTGATTCTTTGTTTTCTTTTTGGGATTGTCATATTGCTGTTTCTTCAAAAAAGTCGCTGGGGTATCTTTTATATTCGCTTTGTTTCTGTATGAATAAAACAATGCAGTATGAACCAAGAATGGATTAATTAAATGTTGTTTGGATTTGGTGACAGGACCAAAACTTAGGAAATTATCGATGATAACTTTTAAATTTAAATCCTCTATTTCATAAACTCTTCTAAGAAATTGAATTCCACTATTATGGATATCCGTTGCTGGATGGTTAAAAGCATCAAGGAAACTCTTTGTAAACTCTTGTCGTTGAAAATTATATCCATAACTCTCAAGTTTTGCTTTTGTTATATAACAATAGCGTATGTATTTTTGGGTTTCATCATCAAAAGAAGACGAATTACCTTCTAAGGCCGAGTAGTTTGCACACATTTCATAACCATACAATTTTGCAAACCGACTTGACCAATAGTTACACAACAAATCAGTGCAACAGTTGCTATCTAATGAAATAAGAGTTTTTTTCTTATTAAATTCATTTTTGTAGCTATCAAAATCATATATTCTTCTTTTTATTGTATCTATTAAGTATAAATTCTCATTGCGCATTCTATAATCCTTTTAAAAATATTCAAAATGATAGGTATTTAATAAATGCAAACCAAACCTACCCTTTGTTATTGTATGGGTAATAGTGTTGACATTCAAAAAAATTAATTTAAAGTTGTTTATTAGTAATTCTGAAACATGTGAGGGTATATGGAATCTATTAAAGTTTGCATCGGTAGCATCCTTTTTATAATAATGAATGTTTTAGCCGTCAATAACTGGAACAGCACTGAAAATTATGTTGCTTTGTTTAATGTCTCTGTTTTAATCAGCGATATATTCATAACATTATGTGTCGTGGTGTTTGTTTTGGACTTTGTTTTTGATTTTTGCAGGAAAAATCTTTCTGATAAATGAGAAAAACGTTCTTATCGCACTTGGATATTTGCCAGATAATTTTTCATTTTTTCTGAGACTTAAAAATTCTTTTAGGGTAATAAAAACTTTTGCTGTAAGGCAACAGGTTACTACTATAAATTTTGATATCATTAAATAATATGTTTGTGGATCGCTATCTTTCAAGCTTAAAACAGGGATAATATCAAATTGTTTATTGCCGAAAAATAAATATTCAGAGGCAATAATTCCGGCTGATATAGCGAGAATTAAATCATTCAGAATTTTGTATGATGCTCTGTGTTTTTGCAATAAATAAATGCCGAATGAGATAATGCAAATGGAAGTAAAAAGATATCCTTCGGGATGCTTTGAAATTAAGCTGTTGTCGATAATAAGGCCTGCTAAAATCCCAATAACTAAAGTGATGTGTATGGCAATAATTATTTTAGCTATTGTTTTCATATAGTAATAACATCCGAAGGATAATTTTCCATTGGTTTAATGTTAAGAACCATTTTATGATGAAATAAATACAAACTCGACTAATAAATCTTAGTAGGATTCATATAAATGGCTTACACATGTCCCACAAACTTTTCTACCTATATTGGCAATTTTCACTCTTGCTTCTTGATCAGTAGCACAAGCAAAACGGTTTCCCTTGTTATCTGCTGAATTCATTTTTTTGCATATGGATTTTGGACCTGAACTACATTTATGATCAGGATCATTAACATACATTTCTCCTTCGAAGAGATGAAGTTCTCCAGAATCTTTATGTTCTTTTAAAGTATAAGCTTTCATATATATTCCTTTTATTTGATAACAATACTCTTTCAGGCTAAAAATAGCATAAATATTTTACGGTTTTGTAATTAGATGATCAATATTTTTATTCTATATAGAGTTGACTTTATGCGTATTTTTGTTATTAAAAATGTAAAGTTCTTAAATAATAACTGAAATGGGATAGGAGATGGGTATGAAAAGAAAAAATTTGTTAATGCCAGAGATTTCCGTTAAGGGATGGTTTGCATTTGTGATTATGTTGTTTATAATTTTAAACGGAGTTATGTTTTTTCAATGGGATAGTGATGTAATCTATTTTGGTATGTTTAATGCTATTGTTCTATATTTGGACTTTTTTTTCATTGTTGCTTTTATTGTGAATGCATTCAGTTTTATCTTTAAAAAAGGCATTTATGAAAAATGATTTTTATTTGTTTTTATTTCTTTCTTTTTCCTCTTTCTTTCTCTTTTTTTCCTCTCTTTCTTCAGTTATCCACTCGGTTACGAATTCAAAAAGTGTAATCATAGCATTTGCTATGAGGCTATTGGTTATAGATACGAAAACAATAACTTTTAGGAAGTAAATGTTTTTTGCTGTCTCTAACAACTTTAATGAAGGTAATGCCTCTAAATCTTTATTTCCAGTTAAAAGATATAGTAGTGCAAATATTGCTGTTGATAAGGTTAGAATGAAATTATTTGCGTGCTTATATGAACTTCTTTTCAAGTATAAGAAGAATGTGATTAATGATGATATTATAATCCATGTGGTTAAATAAAACCGTGGAAACTCTTTTATTAACTTGTAGTCAGTTAATACATTTACAATAATTCCGACTAATGGTAAGACAACAACAAGAATTAAAAGGAATGCTATTGGCATCATTTTCTCTTTTTTATTATTCATAAAGCTATCTTTGTAGATTGACATGTTGATAGTGTATCCAATGGGGATGCAAATTTGAAGTTTGTTATACAATTTCTTTAAGTAAACTGTAATGCCTTGAACCACATCTGAAAGTAACCCATCAGTAAACTAGAGTCTACTTACCAAACGCTTTATTGCTAAATTTCAATAGGTTAACCATAAAACAATGGTACTGCTGCAATAACTGAGATCTAAGTTCCCTTGTTTACCAGAACGGATCTGTATGCCAGTTGGAAGGGAAGCCTGCACTATGAAGATAAGGTCTGACACAAATATACTTCCCAATTATCTGATTTATTTCATTGTAAATATTGAAATTATTTATACCTAAGGATAGTAACATTTTATGGGTAACAACTAAAGCACCATATAACCTGTTATTATTTAATGGCAGAATGCTTAATAAAGAGTTTATGTTTGTTGGTGCAGGTAAGTTTGCGTTCCATAGGCGACTGTGGTGAGCACATCTGTTTCTAACATCCCTTAAAAGTCTAATCCAAGTACAGAGAGTTTTGAAATTTGATGGCCCAAATTCGTTAGCCATTGCGTTGAGTGGAGCCCCTGGGTGTGAATTGATATATGCATAATCCATAGAGTTATATATTTTAGAAATCATACCTATACTTAGTAATTCGCTTGCTATCCAAAATGGTGGCAATGCCTTATAGTTATGGTGGGCATCATTATAATATTTTGATTTATAATGCTTCGCATATTCTTCTTTTGTATTTGAAAACTCATTGTTTATTCTAGATCTGATTGATTCAATATTATAGTTATTGTTGTTTGGAGTATAAAACCATTGATCGTCAAGATACCAGAAAGAACTATTACTTAGTGACGATAAGACATGATCTAGTCTACTTCTTAATTTAACTTCAATACGAGCTATTGCTTTGAAAAATATAGATCTTAATTCTTCATCAAATCGGTATAAATCTACTCCGTCCTCAAAAAACTCATTATCTCTATAATGTTTTCCATCTGGACTTAGAGGGTTTAATAGTGGGTGGAGATATATTTTAAAGTGATAATAACTTATTTGACTTAGAATTTTTTCCGCAGCAGCTTCATCAAGAAAGTTAAGTTTTTTTGATTTTAGGGATGCTACAAGATCCGAAGGGCTATTATAAGGTTTATTGTAGAGGACATAAGCCATTGAATAGTTCCAAATTTAATTCGGCAAAAAAAAAGCTCACTTACATCCCCAGAGGAACATAGCGAGCGTTGTTAGTACATATACTACTTAGCTTTTGCCGAGAGTCAATCTTTTTTGTTTGTTTTTTTGCTTTTTTTTGCGGCGTAAGATGATATATTTAGCAATTAGGCAAAAAAAAAGCTCACTTACATTCCCGAAGGAACATAGCGAGCGTTGTTGATAGTAATGATAGCTGTGATGGGAATTATGTCAAGTTTTTTTTGAAATAAGTTTTTTTGGTGAGAAAAAATAACTTTATCAATGGGTTGGTTGTTTGGTGATAGAGGCCAAAGCTAAAACTTTAATGTATACCATCAGTAAGCCAGAACCTACTTAGCAATCACTTTGCTCCTCAATTTCAACAGGTTAACCAGTGAAAAATGGTACTGCTGCATCATTTGAGTATGTGATTCAATTTAAACTCAAAGTGAACAGGATCTCAGAATTTTGACATACTCAGTAACATTTTTATAAAAATGTTGTATCTTTAATTCTATAAGAAAAATCTCTAAATGGAATAAGTTTCTTTCCGTTATTATTTCTTTGGAAGGTAATGACAATGTGGGAAAAGGTGTTACAAAAAGATCAGTTTTCTGAATGGGTTATCCGGAACACCCTCTACTGGATGACTCCTGTAAGTTCATGGAAACTTGAAGAAAATATATCCTCCTGGATTATCTTCTTTGAGACAAGTAGTCCTGAATGTGAGTTTGAATTTGGAAGGCTGTTAAACGATTTTAGCCTCCGTGAGAAACTTCATCTTCAAACCGGTCAGTTGCGTGATGCCATTATCAGTAAGGTTCTCCGAAGCATAGATGACAGGCTTGCATAATGAGACTGTTGCCTTTTAACTTCGACAGGATGCCTGACGGCCGGGTATTCATCAGTAATCTCGCTGGCTTTCATCATTTTGTAGGTGAGCAAGAATTTTTCGATCTCGTAAACGGTCATGTAAGCCTGGAGCAGTTCTCATCGCTTGAAAGCAAACTTTTCGTTTGTGGAGAAGAATCTTCATCCGTTACCCCTCATGCACTAAGTTCGGCTTTTGCCAAACGACTCATGAATGAATTAGCGGTCAGGCCAATCTTCATGATTGTACCTACTCTTCGCTGTGATCATACTTGCAAATATTGCCAGGTCAGTAGGGCATCGGTCACCGCTGATGGTTATGACCTCAATCCTGAACTGATACCGCAAATTGTCAGCACTATAAAAAAACTGGGTACACCTCCCTATAAAATAGAAGTACAGGGCGGTGAACCACTTCTCCGGTTCGATCTTGTCCAGTCAATCTATCACGAGTGCGAGATTTCATTGGGTAGGGATGCTTTCGAAATGGTGATTGCTACAAGTCTGTCATTACTCGATGAAAGCATCCTCTCATGGGTTAAAGGGCGGAATATCACCTTCTCTGTCTCGCTTGATGGGAATGAAGCCGTCCATAACAAGAATCGCATCCTTACTGACTTTCAGGCTCACAACAAAGCAGTAACAGGTATTCGGAAAATCACAGAAGAACTTGGGACAAACCGGGTAGCAACTGTAACCACTGTTACTAAGGAACTGACAAAGGAGCCGGCTTCCATAGTAGATGCTCATCTGTCTCTGGGTCTTACAGACATGTTTATCAGGCCTGTTAGTCCTTATGGGTTTGCTCAGAAGCAGAGCTTCACTTTTTCAATGCCAGAGTATTTTGCTTTTTATAAAGAGTTGATGCAGGAAGTGTTGATTCAGAATGAAAAGGGAATACCTGTCATTGAGCACTCGGCTGCTATTCATCTCAAGCGAATTTTCAATCCAGGCTTCAGTGGTTATGCAGATCTAAAATCGCCAAGCGGAGTCGTGCTGAACTGCATCCTGTTCAATTATGACGGTAAAGTCTACGGTAGTGATGAAAGTCGTATGCTTCAGAAAGTAAACCCGGAAGCAGATTTCAGTGCAGGAGAGTTTGCCTCACTCTCATTCAGTAGCAACGAATACTACCGTTCCGCTCTCTCATCTTCATTTAACTTCGCCATGCCAGGTTGTGACACCTGTGCATACCAGCCTTTCTGTGGAGCAGATCCTTGCCAGAACATTAGTGTTCATGGCGAACCTGTTGGTGACAAGAGTCGTTCTACTTTCTGCCAGTATCACAAAGGCATGTTCCGCTACCTTCTGAATGAAATCTCTCAGGATGGACCGATGGCAAAGATGCTTAAAGGGTGGGCTTATGTCTGAGGTGCTGAGAAACGACATTTTCAGATTTACGGCAGATCTGCCAGTTCAGCAAGGTTTCTATCGCTTGTGCAAATCTAAGCCCGAAAATCCTCAATTCTATCTGCCAAATTTACTGGTCAGTGAAACTGAACTCGATTCCAGACTTCCTGCATATTTTGCAGACTACGTTGTGAGCACTAATCTTTTCAATTCCATAGAAGATGGTGATATAGGGATTGTTAACAACGGAAACATGATTAGGGTGATTTTGTCACGGAGAGCAAACCATAACACTGTTCTGGTAACTGAAAGGTGCAATAACAGTTGCCTTTTTTGTTCTCAGCCTCCTAAGACAGGAAACGATGGCTGGCTTCTTAACCAGTCAGCACTTGCCATTGCCTCTTTCTCCCTGAATGGTGTAGTAGGAGTGAGTGGGGGAGAACCTCTACTGTATGGCGAAGATTTCCTGCAATTTCTGGACTTCATAATCGAAAACTCACCTGAGACAGCTTTGCATGTTTTGACCAATGGACGAAAGTTTGCAGATGTCAGTTTTACTCAACAGATGAAAGAGCGAAGCGAAAAGCTCAAAATAACTTTCGGTATTCCGCTTTATTCTTCAAGGTCGTCAGTTCATGACTATCTGGTTGGAAGCGAGGGGGCATTTGATGAGACAGTTAGGGGGCTTATCAATGCCGGTAACTCAGGAATCAACATTGAGTTAAGAATCATTCCTACACTGGCTAACTATATGGAACTGGACAAAATCATAGAGTTTGCTGGTCGCGTGTTTTCCAATATCAACCAGATTTCTCTTATGGGGTTAGAATCTATCGGCTGGGCACGTAAAAACTGGTCATCAATCTTCATTGAGCATGATAGCTATAGCGAGAAAATTCTCTCTGCCATAGGAACAGCACAAAGGTCAGGCATCACCCTAACAATCTTCAATTACCCATTGTGCCATCTTCCTGAAAGAGCTTGGGGATTTGCTACTCAGTCAATTTCTGACTGGAAAAACTACTACCCCAAAGAATGTGATGAATGTATTCAGAAGCCTTCCTGTGCTGGTTATTTCAGTTCATCAAAAGGCCGTTTTCATCAACCACCGAGACCAATTTTATGAAAAAATTTAATTTCGCTGCTCTGCTTCCGGGATTTTTAGCACTCAATAATTCTGTATGGGCAAGTGATTCCTCTACTGGTGCAAATGATTTGCCCGGTATGACTCTTAATGAGCATGATTTAGTTATAGCTCCACTTAACACGGAAGTACCTTTCTACATTGCAGGGCATCGTAGTCATAGCTCCCATCGAAGCCATAGTTCTCATAGATCTTCCTCTGGTGGTGGGTACTATGGTGGAAGCACTCCTTATTATCCTAAAACATACAGTTCACCAAGCTCATTAGGCTCATCCACTTCAGGTACAAATTCGTCATCGTCTTCTTCATCTGTTCGTTCGCTTCGCTCTAATGACACCGATGCCTCTACGACCACAAACTCTGCTGGAATGAATGGAACTACTCGTGCAAGTAGTGGGCTGGCTTCTGATACTGAGAAGCGTAAGCGTTTGATCATGCGAGTGCAGTTCGCATTACTGGATAAAGGGTTTTATAACGGCAATATAGACGGAAGTATGGGGCCTGCGACACGAACTGCTATCAAAAATTACAGAGTTGCATATGGGCTTCCTACTCCAGTAAGAGAAACATTAGATTCTCAGTTATTGAACTCTTTGAACATACTGGCTCGTTAAAATATTAGGTAAAATAGAATGAAGATAAAACTCTCTATTTATAAAACAAAAAGGTTTAGCGATGATATTGATCAGGTTTTGAATTTGGAAAGGGTCAAAAGACCTGTTGAATTCGAGATGGAGGATGCACGAGCATATCTATATGTAAAGGAGTATATGGACCCAAAACCTCCTGAATGGAGCACCTTTTTTATGGGCCAAAATCCTGGCATAGAACTTGATTTCTTCGGTATGAATAGTAGCACAGGAGCAGTATTAGTTATTGAAGCTAACAATTCCAGATATCTTATTCCCTTTGGAACCGGTCATCACTTAATCAATGATGGCAGCATTGTCAAAGGATTTGGGCTTAAAACAACTCTTAATAGTATAGAACATAAAAAAATTCGCAGTTTAGATAAAGGCAGTCACAACGAAACGAACCTGTTAACTCGCAGTCAGAGCAGTAAAGAAGTCGATATATACAACCTAAAAATAGATTCTGAGATGGATATTCTCACAACTCTCACAGGCACTTCGACAGAAGATATTTTAGGAAGTAAAATTACTGGCAAAGATGCGTTTGTGATCATGCCGGATATTGAATTGAAGGCTATTCCAGCACTGTTGACAAAAATAGACTCTATTTACTTATTACCTCTTCCTGAAGAATTCGAATGGGTTAACAATATCAAGGAGGCTGATGAACAAGAAGTTGAGATATTGGATTCGCTTTTGATTGATCGGATAAAGGAAAAAGACTTCAATGATTTATGGCTTGGAGAGCCAGAAATAGTAGACTGGGAAAATCAAATAGGCTATTGCTTTGATAAGAGACAAAGGTTCATTCATGAAACCTTATCAATATACCATGTTTGTGATTATTTTGATGGTAAGAAAACTGATGTAACTGTTGATGAACTCAAAAAAAGTTACCTGCATGTTTTGAATGCCGATTTTGAATCGATAAAAAAATGGTCTTTATATAGGTGCCTCTATGCCGAGATAAAAGAAGGTGATCAGAACTATATTCTTCGAGACTCTATATGGTATGTTGCAGATAGGAATTTTGTATCGACTATTGATGATGAAATGAAAAAAATAATTCATTATGAGGAGTCGGATAAATTCCCTGTATATTCATATAAACGAGAGGAGGATTATAATAAAAAACTTTGCCACGATGATAATTCCTTTACACACATGGATCAGAAATTCATTCATCATGGTGGTGGCAAAAGTAAGATTGAATTTTGTGATCTTATCAGAGGTCAATCAGATTTTATCCATGTAAAATATTATACTGGTTCGCAAAGTATGAGCCATCTTTTTTCACAAGGATTTGTAGGTGCTGAACTTTTTATAAGTGACTCTGAATTTCGAGGCAAACTTAATGAGAAACTACCTGCTCATATAAAATTAGCCGATCATATGAATAGACCAGATGCTAAAAAATATAAACTAGTTTTCGCCATAGCTTCTAATAAAAATCTTCCTGAAGATTTACCTTTGTTTTCTAAAATAAACTTAAAAAATTTCCACAAGAGTATTACCAATTTTGGGTATGAGGTCAGGATCTGCAAAATTGCTGTGGACCAAGATATTTATAAAAAGAAGCTATGTAAACCACAAAAGAACAAGCTTTAAATAAATTTTTCAATGCCAGAGATGTTTGCCAGTTCATGCAGAAAATCGCTTTTGTAAGTTACAGCCCATGTATCTTGGTTTAGAACAAAGTGGTGTCAAAAAAGGTTTATGTCTTGGTGGATAAGGGGCTAGGAGATTTAACCCCTCATAGAGTTGTTATGCCGCAATAGCTTTAAATTTTTGAGCAATGACATAATCACTCCACCACTGCATGAGAATCACTCGTTCTGCCAGATATTCTGCTCGATTGTAAGCTGCAATTATTTCATCTTTTTTCGAGTGAGCAAGGGCCGCTTCTAAGACATCAGTCCTGAACTTACCCGACTCCTCTGTGGCCGTTCGTGCAATAGATCTCATTCCATGGGCTACAAGCTCACCTCCGAAACCCATACGGATTATGGCCGCATTAGCTGTTTGTTCATGCATATGGTTAAGAGGAGCCTTTATGCTTGGAAACACCCATTCACGATGCCCACTTATCGCTTTCATTGACTCCAGGACTCGCAAAGCTTCTTTGCTTAGTGGAACTTTATGGGGCTTCTTCATTTTCATAAACTCAGCCGGGATGTTCCACATCGAGTTGCCAGTATCTATATCGGCCCATCTCGCACGAACGGCTTCCCCTGGACGAACCCAGGTCAGCAATTGCCATTCAATCAGCAATCTTGTCTCCAAACGAACTGAGGCATTGTTTAACACCATAAGGAAGCGGGGCAGTTCACTTGGGGGCAGGGCTGGCATGTTCTGTTTCTTCGGCTTACTAAATCTCTGGGCAAGATTGTCAGCAGGATTAAATTCTATGAGTTCTTCTGTTGCTGCATAGCGGAAAATTTCATTCAGGCGGGATATGATGCGGCGAAGTGTTTCAAGGACACCTCGTTTTTCTATGGGGTCTAAATGCTGTTTAAGCATTTTAGGGCGAATATCCTTAATGGGGGTATCACCCAACGTTGGAAAGATATTTCTCTCTAGACTTCTCCAGATGTCGTTAGCATGATCCTGGGAGATGCCTGACGTTTTGACTTTCTCATCAAGCCACTTCTTGGCTACTGCTTGAAATGTGTGTTCCGTAGCATCTTTCAGGGCATTGGCTTTCTGGGTGTTATGAACTTGTGGGTCTATACCATTTGCAAGCAACGACAAGTATTCATCACGTAAAGCTCGTGCCTTCGCAAGTGTAAGGTGAGGATAGATTCCTAAGCTCACCTTAGTTCGCTTTTTGGTCACAGGCACTGCATATCTGAAATACCAATTTTTCTTCCCTCCCTTCGCCAGGGGAGCGATTCGCAGTAGCAAACCATCGCCGTCAAAAAGGTTAACCTCTTTCTCGGCAGGTTTGGTGCTTTTGATTTCAGTGTCAGTGAGCTTCTTAGCGATTTTTGCCATGTTTGGGACCCTCAAGTTTTGGACCCTTTGTGCTGGGTCCCAAAAAGGGTGCCATAACGAGTAGCTTCTAGCAATTCTCGGCAGACTACTATAGACGTAAAAAAGCCCGCAAGGCTGGTTCCATGCGGGCTTAGTAGACTTCATTGTACTTCAAACAACTAGAAAGTGGTGGAGCTGGCGGGAGTTGAACCCGCGTCCGAAATTCCTACATCCTCGGTACTACATGCTTAGTCAGTCTTTACATTCGCCTGGCACCTGCGGACGGACACGCCACTACCAAACTAGCCTGATTAGTTTTAACGCTTCAACCCCAGGCAGGGCATCCACGCGATCTCTTTTGGGTTTGACCTCTCTTTGATCCCCGTCTTAAGAGCGGAAGCTAGGGAGAGAGGGCTCAGAGCAGGTTATTAAGCTGCTAAAGCGTAGTTTTCGTCGTTTGCGACTATTTTTTGCGGCTTTTTACGAGGCCAACCGCCCCTCGGCATGCACCTTGGGTTTCGCAAATCCCGTCGAATCCAGAATCAGCCCCAATGTGTAAATACAGTATAACAGATTTATGAATATGCTTACCAGTCCTCGTTTCGCGGATTATTCCGGCAGGCAGAGCAAAAAGTCAGCATCAACAACAATATAACGCGAGGGCCAGTGAAACTGACCCTCAAGAGCAGAAGGGAATTAACGGCCTGCGTTTTTCATGATGCGCGCTTTATCCAGCGCCCATTCGCGGTCTTTTAGATCGGTACGTTTATCGTGCTGTTTCTTACCTTTGGCGACGCCAATTTTTACTTTGCACCAGGCGTTCTTCCAGTACAGCGATAAGGCAACCACGGTATAACCTTCGCGGTTGATGCGTCCATATAGCGTGTCCAGTTCGCGCTGGTTTAGCAAAAGCTTACGGGTACGCGTGGGGTCGCAGACATAGTGAGTGGAAGCCACCGCCATTGGCGTAAAGTTAGCGCCAAACAGATAGGCTTCGCCATCTTTCAGAATGACGTAGCTATCGCCTATGTTGGCTTTGCCTGCTCGGAGGGATTTGACTTCCCATCCTTGAAGGGCAAGACCAGCCTCGTATTCATCTTCGATAAAGTATTCATGACGAGCGCGTTTATTCAGCGCAATGGTGGCTGATCCAGGTTTGTGGGCTTTTTTCTTAGTCATAGTATCCTGAAGTCATCGTCTTAAAACAGTCGTACCTCAATCCATCCTGCGAGGCGTAATGCGCTATCTTAGCACGAGTTGCGGTACAGCGTTTTTTTTAGCAGTAGATAAATGGTATTATTTGTACCGTGTTTATATGTGGAACCTGCCATGCCTCAGATTAGCCGTACCGCACTGGTGCCGTACAGTGCGGAACAAATGTATCAACTGGTAAATGATGTGAAGTCTTATCCTGATTTTCTGCCGGGCTGTACCGGTAGTCGGGTTCTGGAACTAGGACCAACGCAAATGACTGCGGCGGTTGATGTATCTAAAGCGGGTATCAGTAAGACCTTCACGACGAGAAATACGCTGACCAGTAACCAGAGTATCCTGATGAGCCTGGTCGATGGCCCATTCAAAAAGCTGATTGGCGGCTGGACGTTTATTCCGCTAAGCCCTGAAGCGTGCAAAATTGAGTTTCATCTCGATTTTGAATTTACCAATAAACTGATTGAAATGGCGTTTGGTCGTATCTTCAAAGAGCTGGCCATGAACATGGTGCAAGCGTTTACGAGCCGTGCCAAAGAGGTCTACAGTGTCGGCTAAAATGATGGTCGAAGTCGCCTACGCGTTGCCAGAAAAGCAGTATCTGCAACAGGTTAAGCTGGATGAAGGGGCGACGGTCGAGCAGGCGATCGTTGCCAGCGGTCTTCTGGCGCTGCGTGATGATATCGATCTGGCGAAAAACAAAGTGGGGATCTATAGCCGCCCGGCTAAGCTTCAGGATGAAGTTCATGATGGCGATCGGGTAGAAATTTATCGGCCGCTGATTGCTGACCCGAAAGAACTACGTCGTCAGCGGGCAGAGAAAAACGCAGGGAAGTAATCGTTTCAGGCGCAAATCTTCAGAAACACAAAAAGCGCTCAGTGAGCGCTTTTTGTATCTAAGCAGTCTTACTCCGCCGTCAGGGCCGGTTTGTTGTCAATGTGGGTTAACACTCCACTGCTGTCAAAGGACAGGGTAAGGGTTTGCTGGGTGACTTTTTCATGCCCGGGTTGCTGACGGAAAACGTAGAACCAGGTATTGGTGCCAAACGGATCCGACATCATTGGAGTACCCAGAGCATAGGCAACCTGTTGCTGCGTCATGCCGACATGAACTTTTGCTACGTCGGTTGGTGCCAGATAGTTACCCTGGTTGATGTCAGGTCGGTAAACCACTCGTTCCAGAGTGGAACAGCCTGCGGTCAACATGAGAAGAACCGCTGCGGCAGCAGTCAGCGTTTTACAGCGCATAGTGATTTGATTCCTTTTTGGGCCCGAACAGTACGTGGCTCGTCTGTAATATGCCGATGATAATAGACCTTTGCCCGGTTGGGAACCTTCGGCTGCAGGTCTATTGGCAATTTGCTGTTCACTATGACTCTGTGAAAATCAAAAAGTTTACGCGGCAAGCAACTCTTTCGCGTTTGCCAGGGTGTTACGGGTGACTTCGCTACCACCCAACAGACGGGCCAGTTCCTGCAAACGGGCGCGTTTATCCAGAGGGCGCATATGCGTTTCAGTCATTTCCCCGTCAGTTTCTTTACAGACAAAGAAATGGTGATGGCCGCAACCGGCAACTTGCGGTAGATGAGTCACGCACATCACCTGGGTTGATTCACCCAACTGACGTAGCAGTTTGCCCACTATCGCTGCTGTCGGGCCGCTGATACCTACATCCACTTCATCAAAAATCAATGCCGGCGTTTCCATCTTCCGCGCGGTGATAACCTGAATCGCGAGCGCAATACGAGATAACTCGCCTCCGGAGGCGACTTTGGCAATCGGCTGCAGCGGTTGGCCCGGGTTAGTTGTTACGCGGAATTCGATATGATCCGCGCCTTCGGCAGTAAGATGACGTTCATCAAACGCGACAGTAATGGAGAACACGCCGTGTGGCATCGAAAGTGAGTGCATACTTTCAGTAATGAGCCGAGCCAGTTCATCAGCACTACGCTGGCGCAGGTTGTGCAACTGCTTTGCTGTATCCAGCGCCAGGTGATGATGTTCAGCGACCCTCTGGCTAAGGGATTCAAGAGAACCGGCGTTATCGTCCAGCAGGCGCTGCTCTTCCAGCAAGGACTGGTAAAATGCAGGAAGTTCTTCAGGGGAAATCTGATGCTTGCGCGCCAGGGTGATTTGCCGGGAAATGCGCTGTTCCAGCTCGAACAGACGATTTGGATCGAGATCGAGGCGATCGTGGTAATGACGCAGTTCGTCAGTGGCTTCGCTAAGCTGGATAGAGGCTTCTTCCAGCATATTCAGCACCCCGGAGAGTTTACTGTCCATGCCGGTCAGTTCGCTCACCAGTTGTTTCGCGGTGTAGAGCAGGTTTTGCAGGTTGGCTTCTTCGCTGTCTGCCAGCACCATTAGCGCATGCTGACAGGTCGTCAACAACTGACCACTGTTGGCCAGTCGTTTGTATTCTTCATCGATCTGTTCAAATTCACCCGCCAGCGGATTGAATTCATTTAATTCTTTTAACTGGTATTGCAACAGATCTGCACGAGCTGCGCGCTCCTGGCTTTGCTGCTGATGTTGCGCCAGATCGCGGCAACTTTGATGCCACTGGCGATAGTGTTCGTCCATACGTTGAGTAAGCGCATACTCACCAGCGTAGCCATCAAGCAGAGCTTTTTGATGCTCGGGTCTGGTCAGTAACTGGTGCGCATGCTGACCGTGGATCTGGATAAGTAACTGACCCAGTTCGCGGAGTTGCGATAGAGGAACTGCCGTACCGTTAATAAAACCGCGGGAACGACCATCAGCGCTGATGACCCGACGCAGTAAACACTCACATCCGCTTTCCAGATGGTTCTGTTCCAGCCAGCGCTGGGCGGCGGGCGTGTCTTTCAGGGCGAAGCGCGCGCATAAATCAGCCCGGCTGGCGCCTCTGCGAACCATGTCGGCATCCGCCCGACCACCGAGACAAAGCCCCAGCGCGTCGATGGCAATTGATTTTCCGGCGCCGGTTTCACCGGTGATGGCAGTCATACCACTGTGAAAATCGATTTCCAGCTCACGAACGATAGCAAAATTACTGATAGTGAGTTGTGCCAACATAGCTGCCTTCCTGTATGAAAAACCATTACTGTGTTTAAATACAGTATAAACTGGTTTTTTATACAGTAAAGAGGCGGGGCATAAAATCAGAACAATTTTTTTGACCAGCCGAGTTTAGTGCTTAATGTATTGAAATAGCTGTAATCTTTAGGGTGAATGAGGTTGAGGTGATAATCGCAGCGGCGGATCAATACATCTTCACCATCCTGAATCGGGAGGGCTATCTGGCTGTCACAGCTAATCTCCAGGTCGCTGCAGCGCTGGGAGAAACGCAGACGAATGGTACTGTCGCCGTTAATGACCAGCGGGCGGGCCGAAAGCGTATGCGGGAACATGGGCACCAGGGTGATAGCATCCAGCGAAGGCGTCAGGATCGGTCCTCCGGCGGAGAGGGAATAGGCCGTGGAACCGGTCGGCGTAGAGATAATCAGGCCGTCGGAGCGTTGAGAGAACGCAAATACCTCGTCAATATAGACTTCAAACTCAATCATATGCGCAACTTTGCCGGGGTGCAGAACGACTTCGTTAATGGCTGTGCTAATGCGCTTCTGGCAATCTTGCTGGCACACCTGCGCTTCCAGCAGAAAGCGTTTTTCGGCGATATAATGGCCTTCGAGTACGTCGGCGAGCTGCTGTAGCGCGTTATCCGGGTCGAGATCGGTCAGAAAACCGAGATTGCCGCGGTTAATGCCGATGACGTTGATATCGTAGCGCGCCAGCGTGCGTGCGGCTCCGAGCATATTGCCGTCGCCGCCAACGACAACGGCCAGGTCCGCCTGTTGGCCAATTTCCGCCAGCGTCCCTGTTTTAACACCGCTAAGCTGCAGTTCATGCGCGATTTGCTGTTCAACCAGTACGTCATAATTTTTACTGGACAGCCAGCGCCAGAGCATTTCATGTGTGGTCAGGGCGGTTGGGTGACGGGGGTGTCCCACGATGCCTATACACTTGAAATGGTTCTTCATGATCTGGATGTCCTTAGGTTAAATGAATAGTGACAATCTGGCTGTGTTCCCTTGAAACCCGGAAACTGATCCCCATAATAAGCGAAGTTAGCGAGATGAATGCGAAAAAACGCGGAGAAATTCATGAGTAGTAAAGAACAGAAAACGCCTGAGGGGCAAGCCCCGGAAGAAATTATCACGGAGCAGCACGATGACGTTGAGGCGGTAGAGCCTGAAGTTTCGGCTGAGCAGGTGGATCCGCGCGATGAAAAAATTGCGAATCTGGAAGCACAGCTTGTTGAAGCGCAGAAGCGCGAACGTGAAGTGGTGCTGCGTGCAAAAGCCGATGAGGATAACCTGCGTCGTCGTACGGAGCAGGATATCGAAAAAGCGCATAAGTTCGCGCTGGAAAAATTCGTCAACGAACTGCTGCCGGTTATCGACAGCCTGGATCGCGCGCTGGAAGTGGCTGATAAAGCTAACCCGGATATGGTTCCAATGATTGAAGGCATTGAGCTGACGCTGAAGTCAATGCTGGATGTGGTGCGTAAATTCGGCGTGGAAGTGATTGCTGATACCAATGTGCCGCTGGACCCGAACGTACACCAGGCCATTGCGATGGTTGAGTCTGAAGATGTGGCGGCTGGCAATGTTCTGGGCGTGATGCAAAAGGGCTATACCCTGAATGGTCGTACGATTCGCGCGGCGATGGTGACCGTGGCGAAAGCGAAGTAAATAACAGTGAAACGGCTACCCCAGGGTGGCCGTTTTGCTATTCATATCGAGCAAAAAAGTAAGGCTTACTACGACTCCGCCACGCTTTCGCGAATGGGTTTTACCGGCATCACCTTCACCTGCTTAATCATATTCTCCTGAACATCAAGAATATCAATATCATACTGTTCGATGCGTACGCGGGTACCTGGGGCCGGAATCTCCTCAAGGGCTTCCAGAATGATACCGTTAATCGTGCGCGCTTCATCTTCCGGCAAATGCCAGTTAAACGCTTTATTGATTTCACGTACGTTGGCGCTGCCGTCAATAATCACTGAGCCATCGTTTAGCGGCGTGACCTCTTCTGCAAGTGTAGGGGACATTGACGTCGTGAAATCCCCGACGATCTCTTCGAGAATATCTTCCACCGTGACCAGCCCCTGAATATCGCCATATTCATCCACTACCAGGCCCACTTTTTTCTTATTTCGCTGGAATTTCACCAGTTGCGTGCTGAGCGGCGTACCTTCCGGCACGAAGTAAATTTCATCGGCAGCACGGAGCATGATTTCTTTCGTGAACTCCTTTTTTTCCGTCATCAGGCGATACGCCTCCCGGACGCGCAGCATGCTGATCGCATCGTCCAGCGTATCGCGGTATAGCACGATGCGTCCGTGCGGAGAGTGGGTCAGTTGCCGGACGATGGATTTCCAGTCGTCGTTAATATTGATGCCGACAATATCGTTGCGGGGAACCATTATGTCGTCAACGCTGACCTTCTCAAGATCCAGCACGGATAGCAGCATGTCCTGATTGCGGCGGGATATCTGTGAGCGAGATTCATTAACAATGGTACGTAGCTCCTCTTTGCTCAATGCTCCGCTGATAACGATGTCGGTTTTAATGCCCATCATGCGCATCAGAATGCGGGTGATGGTGTTGAGCAACCAAACAAGGGGCATCATTAATATTTGCAGCGGCGCGAGCAGCAGGCTGCTGGGGTAGGCGACTTTCTCCGGGTAGAGCGCGGCAATGGTTTTCGGCAGCACCTCGGCGAAAACCAGCACCACGAAGGTCAGCACGCCGGTGGCAATGGCGACGCCGGCATCACCGTACAGGCGCATCCCGACAATGGTGCCTAACGCCGAAGCCAGGATATTGACAAGATTGTTGCCGATCAGCACCAGGCTGATTAAACGGTCGGGTTTGCGCAGCAGCTTTTCGACACGTTTCGCCTGGCGATTGCCTTGCTTGGCCATGTGGCGCAGGCGGTAGCGGTTTAGCGTCATCATGCCGGTTTCAGAACCGGAGAAATAGGCGGAGATGAGCACCATAATGAGCAGAGTAACGATTAGCGTAGTGGTGGAGATATGTTCCACTTGGGATTCCTTAAAGACTTAGCTCATAAATTGCTGCAAGACGCGGCTACCAAAATAGGCCAGCGTCAGCAATCCTGCGCCAGCCACGTTGAACCAGACGACCCGGCGCCCGCGCCAGCCTTCATGATAGTGCCCCCAAAGCAGGACGATATAAACGAACCACGCCACAATAGATATCACGGCTTTATCAATATTTTCTGCGCTAAACAGGTTATGCATATAGAACAACCCGGTACACAGCGTCAGGGTCAACAGAACCACGCCGACCTGGGTGATATGGAACATTTTACGTTCGATGCTCATCAGCGGCGGCATTTCGTTGCTGAATATCAGCCTTTTATTCTTCAGTTGATAGTCAATCCATGCCAGCTGTAGCGCGTACAGAGCGGCGATAATCAGCGTCGCATATGAGAAGAGCGACAGACCGATATGTATCAGCATGCCCGGCGTGGTTTCCAGGTGCGTGATGTACTCGTTCGGCATAAAGGTCGCGAAGGCGAGATTGATCAGTGCGAAAGTGTAGACGATGGGCAGCAATAGCCAGCCGCGATTACGCGATGCGACAATGGTCATCACCGTGCAAATCATCAGACTGACCAGCGATCCTACATTTAATAGGCTAAGGTTTTGCCCGCTTTCGCCGCCAGGAAAAATGCGTGATTCCAGCGCGAAGGCGTGACAAATCAACGCAACAGTTGCGGAAAGGATCGCCATTTTCCTCCAGCTGCTGTTTTTTTGCAGCAGGCCAGGGATAATCAGCGCGAGGCTGATGGAGTAGGCGACAAGCGCGAGTAGAGCAAAAACAGGCATATGGGCGTCGACTGTTGACTTAATAGTAGAGAAAAGCAGTATAGCGTCACGCGACTCTGGCTCCAACCGTTGCAGCACATTCGCGTTGATGTCGTGTTATACTGCGGCCATTCCGTATTTTTGTGTCGCTGCGGCGACCGACCGTTTCCACCTCAGGCGAGAGACAATGTTTGATAATTTAACCGATCGTTTGTCGCGTACGCTGCGCAACATTAGCGGCCGTGGACGCCTCACCGAAGACAATATTAAAGACACCCTGCGCGAAGTGCGCATGGCGCTGCTGGAGGCGGACGTCGCGCTGCCTGTGGTTCGTGACTTCATCAACCGCGTGAAAGAGCGCGCGGTCGGCCATGAAGTTAACAAAAGCCTGACGCCAGGCCAGGAGTTCGTCAAAATCGTTCGCAACGAGCTGGTTGCGGCGATGGGCGAAGAGAATCAGGCGCTGGATTTAGCCGCACAGCCGCCAGCCGTGGTGTTGATGGCCGGCTTGCAGGGGGCGGGTAAAACGACCAGCGTCGCTAAGCTGGGTAAATTCCTGCGTGAAAAGCATAAAAAGAAAGTGCTGGTTGTTTCTGCCGACGTGTATCGTCCAGCGGCAATTAAACAGCTGGAAACGCTGGCCGAACAGGTTAGCGTCGATTTCTTCCCATCGGATGTTGGTCAGAAACCGGTTGATATTGTTAATGCCGCGCTGAAAGAGGCAAAGCTTAAATTCTACGATGTGCTGCTGGTGGATACCGCCGGTCGTCTGCATGTTGATGAAGCGATGATGGACGAGATAAAACAAGTCCATGCGTCTCTGAATCCAGTAGAAACCCTGTTTGTCGTCGATGCGATGACCGGGCAGGATGCGGCGAACACGGCGAAGGCGTTTAACGAAGCGCTGCCGCTGACCGGCGTTGTGCTGACCAAAGTTGATGGCGATGCCCGCGGCGGCGCGGCGCTGTCGATTCGTCATATCACCGGCAAGCCAATTAAATTCCTCGGCGTAGGCGAGAAAACCGAAGCGCTGGAGCCGTTCCATCCGGACCGTATCGCTTCTCGTATTCTCGGCATGGGCGACGTTCTGTCGCTGATCGAAGATATCGAAAGTAAAGTCGATCGTGCTCAGGCCGAGAAGCTGGCCTCTAAGCTGAAAAAAGGTGACGGTTTCGATCTGACCGATTTCCTTGAACAGTTGCGTCAGATGAAAAACATGGGGGGGATGGCCAGCCTGATGGGCAAACTGCCGGGCATGGGGCAACTCCCGGATAACGTTAAAGCGCAGATGGATGACAAGGTTCTGGTGCGTATGGAAGCGATCATCAATTCGATGACGCTGAAAGAGCGCGCGAAGCCGGAAATCATTAAAGGTTCGCGCAAGCGCCGTATTGCCGCGGGTTGCGGAATGCAGGTGCAGGATGTGAACCGCCTTCTGAAGCAGTTTGACGATATGCAGCGCATGATGAAGAAAATGAAGTCGAAAGGCGGCATGATGAAAATGATGCGCGGGATGAAAGGGATGATGCCGCCTGGTTTCCCTGGCCGCTAATACGCTTCATAATTCAAGCCGCAGATGCGTTGGCTGCGTTCGTTCACCCCGGTCACGTACTTGTGTACGCTCCCGGGGATTTACTCACTTGCCGCCTTCCTGCAACTCGAATTATTTAGCGTATGTAGTTTTGAATTGATTTTTGCACAGAAATCAGTAAAATTTTCGGGCTTTTAATATGACGCCGGGCTCCGTTCCTCGATGGGGCCCGGTTGTTTTATTCACACAAGAGGATGTTATGGTAACTATTCGTTTAGCACGTCACGGCGCGAAAAAGCGTCCGTTCTACCAGGTTGTTGTTACCGACAGCCGTAATGCACGCAACGGTCGCTTTATTGAGCGCGTTGGCTTCTTCAACCCAATCGCTTCTGCGAACGAAGAAGGCACTCGTCTGAATCTGGATCGTATCGCTCACTGGGTTGGCCAGGGCGCGACCGTTTCCGATCGCGTAGCTGCGCTGATCAAAGCCGCTAACAAAGCAGCTTAATCTGTCACGGTGGTCATGATGAGCAAGCAACACACCGCACAAGCACCTGTTGATCCGATTGTATTGGGCAAGATGGGTTCTTCCTACGGTATCCGTGGTTGGCTCAGAGTGTTTTCCTCCACCGAAGACGCCGAAAGCATTTTTGACTATCAGCCCTGGGTAATCCAGAAGGCGGGTCAGTGGCAGGTCGTTGAGCTGGAAAGCTGGCGTCACCACAATCAGGATATCATCATCAAGCTGAAAGGCGTTGATGATCGCGATGCCGCGAATCTATTGACCAATTGCGAAATTGTCGTGGATTCTTCGCAGTTGCCTGCGCTGGAAGAGGGTGATTATTACTGGAAAGACCTGATGGGCTGCCAGGTAGTAACCACTGGAGGCTATAGCCTCGGTAAAGTCGTCGATATGATGGAAACCGGGTCTAATGACGTTCTCGTCATCAAGGCAAACCTGAAAGATGCATTTGGTATCAAGGAGCGGTTGGTTCCGTTCCTCGATGGGCAGGTTATCAAGAAAGTCGATCTCACTACTCGTACAATCGAAGTAGACTGGGATCCTGGTTTTTAAATTCTCCGGATAAACGGTAACAAAACGGCACTATGGGGATTGGCTTGTGTTTATAGGTATCGTTAGCCTGTTTCCTGAAATGTTTCGCGCAATTACCGATTACGGGGTAACTGGCCGGGCAGTAAAAAATGGCCTGCTGAACATCCAGAGCTGGAGTCCTCGTGACTTCGCGCATGATCGGCACCGTACCGTGGACGATCGTCCATATGGCGGCGGGCCGGGGATGTTAATGATGGTGCAACCCTTGCGGGACGCCATTCATGCAGCAAAAGACGCGGCAGGTGAAGGTGCAAAGGTGATTTATCTTTCACCTCAGGGGCGCAAGCTTGATCAAGCAGGCGTCAGCGAGCTGGCAAGCAATCAGAAACTGATTCTGGTATGTGGTCGCTACGAAGGTGTAGATGAGCGCGTAATTCAGACCGAGATTGACGAAGAATGGTCAATCGGCGATTACGTTCTCAGCGGTGGAGAGTTACCGGCAATGACGCTGATTGATTCCGTTTCCCGGTTTATACCGGGTGTTCTGGGTCATGAAGCTTCAGCAATTGAAGATTCTTTTGCTGATGGATTGCTGGATTGTCCACACTATACGCGTCCTGAAGTGTTGGAAGGTATGGACGTTCCGTCGGTGTTGTTGTCGGGAAACCATGCTGAGATACGTCGCTGGCGCCTGAAGCAGTCGCTGGGCCGGACCTGGCTTAGAAGACCTGAACTTTTGGAAAACCTGGCTCTGACTGAAGAGCAAGCAAGGTTGCTGGCGGAGTTCAAAACGGAACACGCACAACAGCAACATAAACATGATGGGATGGCGTAAGCCCCCGAGATATCAGTTTACCCAGGATAAGAGATTAAATTATGAGCAACATTATTAAGCAACTTGAACAAGAGCAGATGAAGCAGGACGTACCTTCCTTCCGTCCGGGTGATACCGTGGAAGTGAAAGTATGGGTTGTTGAAGGTTCCAAAAAACGTCTGCAGGCATTCGAGGGCGTGGTTATCGCTATTCGTAACCGCGGTCTGCACTCTGCATTCACTGTTCGCAAAATTTCCAACGGCGAAGGCGTTGAGCGTGTCTTCCAGACTCACTCTCCGGTTGTTGACAGCATTTCTGTTAAACGTCGTGGTGCTGTGCGTAAAGCTAAACTGTACTACCTGCGTGAGCGTACCGGTAAGGCTGCTCGTATTAAAGAGCGTCTTAACTAAGATTCGCTTTCGCGACATCCTGAATAAAAGGGCTGGCCTGCAGGCTGGCCCTTTTTTTACCGTTAGCTGAATCCTTCATGGCGTGTGGCTTACTGACGATATCGTGCCATGTGCAGAGACGATAGTCAGCACACCCTTTTACAGGTTAGATCAAGCGATTAAAGAGTTTAAGGTGTACTGATAATCACCGTGACGCGGCGGTTTTCTGCGCGCCCTTTTGCGGTATCGTTGCTGGCGATAGGGTATTTTTTCCCGAGTCCGCGCGTAGTCAAATTTGCTCGCGGGATATTTGCACCTTCGGCCCAGGCATCCGCTACGCTGTCAGCACGCTTAAGCGATAACATTTCGTTGTAGCTATCCTCACCGTAATTGTCAGTATGCCCCTCCAGACGACTGTGGGTAATACCCGTGGCGGCCAGACGTGATGCCATCGTATGAATTTTTGTTTTACTGTCGGCGCGCAAATGGTAGTCGTTTTTGTCGAATAAAATGGCATCTGATAATCCTAATAACCAGCCACCGTTGGTCTCAGTGAAGCCGTATGATTTCATGGCTGCAATCTGCTCCGGAGAGAATTTACCTTGTGGGGCCTGGCAACTGGTGAGAAACAGTATGGCCAGTAACGCGGAAGCAAAATATTTCCCGATCATTGTGACTCCTTTTATTTTTGTGTTTGCTGTAAACGCTGGTTTTTCATCCGATACATATTTTGATCGGCAAGCTCTTGTAGTGTTTCTGCGCAGTCGTGTTCCCAGGTTAACGCATAACCAATACTCAGTGACAGCCTGGCGGTGTGGCCGTTTTGGAGATTAAACGGCGGGAGAAACTGCTCGGATAATGCATCGCAGAGCACCTGAACTTCGGCTTCAGTGCGAACTCCTCGCAGCAGAATGGCAAACTCATCGCCCCCCAGACGCCATGCCTGGTGCTGTTTGCCGACAAAGGCCATCAGGCGTCTGGCAACGTCGATTAAAACGTTGTCCCCTGCCGCATGACCCCAGTTATCGTTAATGCGTTTGAAGTTATCGCCATCAAGAAATAATAATGCAGAGCAATTATGTCTGGTTTTGTCTTTCATCAACGCAGTAATGGCATTACAAAAATCCGCTCTGTTAGCCAGTCCGGTTAACGGATCGAGTAATGAACTGCGCAGGAGCTGGGCATTTTTGGCCTGTAGTTGTTGCTGCCAGTCCTCCATTTCTCCCAGCAGGCTATTAAAATCCTGGGCAAACAGGTGAAATTCTTCAATGCGTTCTTCGGGAACCCGGCGGGAGAAATGACGATTTTTGCGAATATCGTGTACCACTTCAGTAATATTTTGCAATGCGCTCACAATGCCGCGATGCAGCGAGTGGGTAAGGAGTAATGCGATACAGGACGCGAAAAAAATACTCCCGGTTAAAACCACAATTGCGATGCCGAGAAAGTGGCTTATCAGTTTGTCCAGCGCGGTCAGTCGGAGTTCGCCGATAATTTTCCCTTGATGCCAGATCGGTTGAACTGTGGGTTCCGGGAATAACCATTTACTGATCGTGTCGCTGATTTTTTCCTGGCTGACCAGATGATCGTTATTCCATGCTGCGAAGTCTCTTTGCTGCTTATCCAGTAAAACGGCCCTGGAGAATTGCCCCTGTTTACCCAGTTCGGCCAGCGTATCCCGGGCCGCGGAACTATCACCAAAAACAAGTGCGGCTTCCAGACTATGTCCCATTGTTGCAGCCGTCAGCTCAAGGTTTTTTTGCGCATATTGCTTGAGCGTAAATACCGATGCGGTGCTCAGCAGTAACCAGATTAGAGTCATAGAGATAACCACGCTAATCATGCTGATACGGCGTAGCGCTCGTTTAAATGTGGGGCGCGGGGCCTGAGACAAATCCTTATTCATGCGATGTTTTCCGGGCAAGCATCAGTACATCGGGATTAACCCGAACGCCGCTGTGCGTCAGTACATCCAGATTTACGGAAAATCTGACTCTCTCATTATTTATACGCAGACAAAAAGCACTGCCAATAGAGCAATCGGTATTTTGTTCCGCAATAAGCAATAGGGGGCGATTTCCATATCTAGCCGTAAATTCAGCCTGTTGTATTGGTGATTCACTGCCAAAATAAAAACCATCGCAAATCGTCTGTAAGGCTTCGTCAGTGTTACGAACAATCACGGGGTGATAAGGCAACATTTCCACAGATTCTTCAGCCAGGCTATGGATATAACGTGATGTCGAAAAAATACAGAGTCTGGGTGGGCCTGGTAACTGTGGCCAGCGTGTGTAAGACACAATGCCCGAAACGATAGTACGAACATTTTCAGACGGCCCGGAGGCAACAGCAGGGAGACCCACAAGAGATAATACTAAAGTCAAAAAGAGACGGTGAAGAACGGTCATTACGGTTCCGTCAGGTTGTCATAGCGTGGGGAATGCAGGTTGCTGATACCTGAGCGGAGAATAACATTATCGGTGAAAACCGTCATTAGCCACGCCTGCGGCTTTACGGTAATTTCTGCCAGGATTTTTAGTAAAGGAAGATAGGGTGGGTGGGGAATGCCAGAGGAATTCACTTTGGTGTAAATTAATGTTTACTAAAAAAGAGTGTGTTGTGCGACTAAATTGCTGGTGTAAATTAAAATTTACGGAATATGGATTGAAATCTTTACTTGGTATGGTATCGTTACCTCCTCCTCGCTGAGGAAATCACTATCGCAAACGAGCTATACAGGATCCAATCATGCAAAAAGACGCGCTGAACAATGTACACATTACCGACGAACAGGTTTTGATCACGCCGGATCAGTTGAAGGCCGAATTCCCCTTGAGTGTTGAGCAGGAAGCGCAGATCGCGCAGTCCCGGAAGACAATCTCAGACATTATTTCGGGTCGCGATCCGCGCCTGTTGGTGGTGTGTGGTCCTTGCTCAATTCACGATCCTGAAGCCGCGGTTGAATATGCTCGTCGTTTTAAAACCCTTGCCGCAGAGGTCAGCGATAGCCTCTATCTGGTCATGCGTGTCTATTTTGAGAAACCCCGTACCACCGTTGGCTGGAAAGGGCTGATTAACGATCCGCATATGGATGGCTCGTTTGATGTTGAAGGTGGCTTGAAGATTGCCCGTCATCTGCTGGTTGATCTGGTCAATATGGGGCTGCCATTGGCGACAGAAGCGCTGGATCCGAACAGTCCCCAGTATCTCGGCGATCTGTTTAGCTGGTCCGCAATTGGTGCGCGTACCACGGAATCCCAGACTCACCGTGAGATGGCCTCTGGCCTGTCAATGCCGGTCGGTTTCAAAAACGGTACCGATGGCAGCCTTGCAACGGCGATTAACGCGATGCGTGCCGCAGCCATGCCGCACCGTTTTGTTGGTATCAATCAGGCGGGGCAGGTCTGCCTGCTGCAAACCCAGGGCAATCCCAACGGTCATGTTATTCTCCGCGGTGGTAAAGCACCGAACTACGGCCCACAAGATGTCGCGGAATGCGAAAAAGAGATGATTCAGGCGGGACTGAAGCCTTCGCTGATGGTAGATTGCAGCCATGGGAATTCAAATAAAGACTTTCGCCGCCAGCCTGCGGTAGCAGAATCCGTTGTCGCACAGATTAAAGATGGTAATCGTTCCATTATTGGTCTGATGATTGAGAGCAATATCCATGAAGGTAACCAGTCCTCTGAGCAACCGCGTTGCGATATGAAGTATGGGGTCTCCGTAACGGATGCATGCATCAGTTGGGAAACCACCGAGGCGTTGCTCCGTGAAATTGATAAAGATCTGCGAGGCCATCTGGCGGCTCGTCTGGTGTAAGAGGATCATATGGTTGCTGAACTGACCGCGTTACGCGATCAAATAGATGAAGTCGATAAGGCGCTGCTGGCATTGCTGGCAAAGCGGCTGGAACTGGTGGCGGAAGTTGGAGAGGTTAAAAGCCAGTTTGGGTTGCCGATTTACGTCCCGGAGCGTGAATCCGCAATGTTAGCTTCCCGGCGTGAGGATGCTGTTGCCCTTGGGGTCCCGCCGGACCTGATCGAAGATGTTTTGCGTCGCGTGATGCGTGAGTCTTATTCCAGCGAAAATGATAAAGGCTTTAAGACGCTGTGTCCGACCCTGCGTCCGGTAGTGATTGTCGGCGGTGGCGGGCAAATGGGGCGTCTGTTTGAGAAGATGCTGACGCTTTCCGGGTACCAGGTGCGTATCCTGGAAAAAGACGACTGGTCACAGGCCGAGGCGATTGTTGCGGATGCCGGTATGGTTATCGTCAGCGTACCGATTCACAAGACGGTGGCGACGATTGCACAACTGCCACCGTTGCCTGCGGACTGTATTCTGGTCGATTTGGCCTCTGTTAAAGCAGAGCCGCTGCAGGCGATGCTGGCCGCGCATAAAGGGCCGGTGCTGGGGTTGCATCCGATGTTTGGTCCGGATAGCGGCAGCCTGGCGAAGCAGGTAGTCGTGTATTGCGATGGTCGTCAGCCGGAGGCTTACCAGTGGTTTCTGGAGCAAATTCAGGTCTGGGGAGCGCGTCTGCATCGTATCAGCGCCGTCGAACACGATCAGAATATGGCCTTTATTCAGGCGCTGCGCCACTTTGCGACATTTGCCTATGGCCTGCATCTGGCGGAAGAGAATGTGCGCATTGAGCAGCTTTTGGCGCTGTCGTCACCTATTTATCGTCTGGAGCTGGCGATGGTTGGCCGACTGTTCGCCCAGGATCCGCAGCTCTATGCTGATATCATTATGTCTTCGGAAAATAACCTCGCGCTGATAAAGCGTTACTATCGGCGTTTTGGGGAGGCGATTGGTCTGCTTGAGCAGGGCGACAAACAGGCGTTTATCGATAGCTTCCATAAGGTTGAACACTGGTTTGGCGATTACGCCCAACGTTTCCAGAGCGAAAGCCGAACGCTGCTGCGCCAGGCAAATGATAATCGGCAGTAAGCCGTAAAACATGTATACAATAAAGCCAGAGGGGTTACCCGCTGGCTTTTTTTATAGGGATGAAAACATGGCTGAACCACAACCGCTGTTTGATTATGCCGGGTATTTGCCGGAATGCCCGACCTGGAGTGAAAGCGAACAGGCACTGTACTGGGCCGATATTATGGCGTGTGAGATTCACCGCTATGATGTGCATACTGGCGAGCATCAGGTACTGCAATTTCCCGAAGAAGTCGGCTGTTTTGCGCTGCGTGAAAAGGGGGGATTTATTGTCGCTTTACGCAGCGCTATCTGGCTCACAGATGCGCATGGTCTGCTGCAGCGAAAAGTCTGCGATAACCCCAGTAATCCGCAACTGGCGCGCTTTAATGATGGTGGAACCGATCGTGATGGCCGCTTTTACGCGGGGACGTTCTGGGGGCCGGGGGATTTTAACGGCGCGCTCCTGATGCGTATCGATAATAGCCTCAGTCCACGGGTGATTCAGTGTGATATCCATGGCGCTAACGGTCTGGCATTTAGCGAAGACAAGCGCTGGATGTACACCTCGGATACGCCGAACGCCGTTATTTATCGCACAGCGCTGGACGGGCAAGGGGAGCCTGGTAAACGCGAGGTTATACATCGCTTCGTTGCGGGAGAAGGGATCCCGGATGGCGCTGCTATTGATAGCGAAGGGTGCTACTGGAGCGCGATGTTTGATGGCTGGCGCGTTGCACGCTTTTCAGCAACCGGCGAACAACTGGAAGAGTATCGTTTGCCTGTTCGCTGCCCTACGATGGTCTGTTTCGGCGGCGCAGACATGAAAACGCTTTATATCACTACCACGCGGGAGAATATGGATGCCGATGAAGTGGCGAAGTATCCGCTTTCCGGGGCAATCTTCACCCTGCCGGTTTCTGTGGCAGGAATGAAGAAATTGCCGTTTTGTGAACGTTAAACCGGATCAACCGGCACCACGTTTTCGCTGGGGTAGCAGCCCAGCACTTTCATGGAGCGGGTTATTTCGGTCAGCTCTTTCAGCGCCTTGCGCATGGCTATTGATTGCAGATTGGCCTGAATATCCAGATAGAACATCTCTTCCCACGGATTGCCGTGAATCGGGCGAGATTCCAGCTTGGTCATGATCAGATTGTGATTGCGCAATACCAGTAGCGCCTCTACCAGCGCACCTGCCTGTTGACCAGTGGCCATCAGCAGCGTGGTTTTTGCCGGCACCTGGCTGGAAACCTCCACCGCTTTGCGCGCCAGCACCAGGAATCGGGTGATGTTTTGTGCCTGGTTAGCCAGGCAATGTTCCAGCACCTGTAAGCCATGAAGCGCTCCGCCGGCTTCGCTGCCCAGTGCGGCAACGGTCGGCGAGTTAGCCTGCGCCACTTTTTCCATTGCTGAGGAGGTGCTGTCGGTATACTCAATGTTCCAGTGCGGATAGCGGCTAAGATACTGGCTACACTGCTGGAACGGCTGCGGGTGGCTGTAGACGGTCGTAATTTGCTGGGCATTGGTTGATGTTGAGACCAGCACGCAGTGATCGATAGGCAGAGTCAGTTCGCCGACGATAGACAGGCTGGTGTGCTGCAGAAGGTCGTAAACATCATTGATGCCGCCGGAGCTGGTGTTTTCAATCGGCACGACGGCATAGTCAGCCTGCCCGGTTTCCACTTGCTCAAAGATATCGGCGAACTTGGCACAGCCGCTTTCGATAAACTGTTCGAAGTGGCGGGCGGCATACTGGCGGGCCGCAAGATGCGAGTATGAACCTTTGGGGCCAAGAAACGCCACGCGTGCGGAGTGTGGATTAATTTTATTCAGGTGCTGTTGTAGCAGGGTTTGTTGGGTAAGAACCGAGTCTTCAATGATCAACTGAAACAGGCGCGTAATGTAATGCGCATCGAGATGGTGGTTTTTCCCCAGGGCCATCAGATGTTCCAGCAGGTCGCGCTCCCGGTCGATATCGCGCACCGGACGATGCGACGCCAGCTTGGCCTTACCGACCTCGACGGCCAGGCTACGGCGTTCCGCCAGCAGCGCAAGCAGCTTTTCATCCAGAGCGCTTATCTTATCGCGTAAGGCCAGTAATGGGTTTTCCTCGGTCATATGTGTTGCCTTTCTTGTTATCGAATATCAATAAAAAAGGCCTCCCGCGTGGGAGGCCTTGTTGTTCGTCTTCGCATTCTTTATCACACGACGAATTGCCTCCCATTCAGGGGAAGGTAAAAAAGAATGCGAAGAAAAACGGGATCAATTTCACGATGAATTCCTTGAGTCAGTGGGATTACAGTACCTGCACTGTTTTCTCTCTGTCAATAAAAAACGCGCCCGAAGGCGCGTTGCATTACACAAACTTAAGTTAAGGATTACTCTTCTTCTTCCACAAAGCCTGCCTCTTTCACCGATGTTACGGCGCGGCGGGCTTCCCCTTTGTGTTGCACTTTATTCAGCTGCCGTTCCAGCTTGTTGATCAATTCATTGATGGCGGCATACATATCTTCGTGCCGCGCGCTGGCAACCAGATGGCCGTTCGGCGTATTGATAGTTGCATCAGCGATAAAACCCTGCGGTTCCTTAGACAAGATGATGTGCGGGTTAATTAAATGAGTTTGCCATTTATCAAGTTTGGCGAGACGGTCTGCGACGTGTTGGCGAATTGCCGGAGTAATTTCCATTTGTTTACTGGTAATGTTCATTGTCATAAATTTTACCTCTTGTCTTTCCCGTCTTGGTGAATTCAGCATACCGCGCCTAATGTCAAAAATCGTGAGTTAAATCACATTTTATTGTCACTTTTTGTCAACGAATTTGTTTTGTGAGTCAGGACAGGAACGGGGGAGATTTTGCTTGTCGAACGCAGGAAAGAGGGCCATATTTGATGGGTTAACTCAGCACTAAACCGCTTCAGCTCACGCTGACATGCACATAAAAACGGCAGCCAAAAGGCTGCCGTTTGGCTTATTTACCGGAATCAGGTGTTTTTGCTGTTTGCCGCAATGATTTTCGCGACCTTGTCGGCCTCCGCATTCATTTGCATCTGGCGATAAGCATTTTCCATCTTCGGCAATGCATCACGGGTGGCCTGGGTATCCGGATAGTTACGCAGCATACCCTCTACGCGGTTGACAACCGCGACCCATGCGCCGCGATCGGTGTAGTAATTCACGACGGACAGCTCGTACTTCGCCAGACGATCTTTCAGATAGACCATACGTTTGTAGGCATCGGTTGCATACTGGCTGTTTGGATAGCCACGAACCAGTTTGGAGAAGTCGTTGAAGGCATCGCGCGCGTGCTGCGGGTCGCGGTCAGAGCGATCGACACCGAAGAAGCCCTGCAGCGCACTGTCATCCAGCGCCATATTTGTCAAACCACGCATATAAATGACGTAATCAATGTTAGGATGCGTAGGGTTCAGGCGCATAAAACGATCGATGGCTGCCTGCGCCAGCGGCAGGTCGGCATTTTTGTAGTATGCATAAATCAGATCCAACTGTACCTGTTGGGAATAAGGGCCGAAGGGATAACGGTTATCCAACGCTTCCAGTTGCGTTATTGCCTGTTTCCAGTTACCGTCCTGCAGCTTTTGCTGAGCGGTCGCGTAGATCTCATTCGGCGGATTATCGGGCACCTCTTCCTTTGAGCCAGAGCAACCCACCAAAGCCAGGCTCAGTGTGGCTGCTGCCACCAGGTATTTCATGCGCGTCATGACGTTTTGACTTCCTCAAAATGTTTATGCGGGAGAATCTCGGTTCCTGCTCCCGATTAAGACCAGCTACAATAGCACACTATATTAAACGGCAAAGCCGTAAAACCCAACGTTAAACGAAGAAGCTGTATATGGCACAACGAGTACAACTCAACGCAACGGTATCCGAAAACCAACTCGGTCAACGCTTAGATCAGGCTTTGGCCGAATTGTTCCCGGATTATTCGCGTTCGCGCATAAAAGAATGGATCCTTGACCAGAGAGTGCTGGTTAACGGCAATGTCAGCGACAAGCCGAAAGAGAAAGTACTGGGGGGAGAGACCGTTTCTGTCGATGTTGAAATCGAAGAAGAGGTTCGTTTCCAGCCGCAGGATATTCCGCTCAATATCGTTTATGAAGATGATGACATCCTCGTAATTAATAAACCGCGTGATTTAGTTGTCCATCCCGGCGCGGGCAATCCTGACGGTACTGTGCTGAATGCGCTGTTGCACTACTATCCGGCTATTGCTGATGTGCCGCGAGCGGGGATTGTGCACCGCCTGGATAAAGATACCACCGGGTTGATGGTGGTAGCGAAAACTATCCCGGCGCAAACCCGGCTGGTGGAGTCTCTTCAACTGCGTGAAATCACCCGTGAGTATGAAGCGGTGGCAATTGGTCACATGACCGCAGGCGGAACGGTTGAAGAGCCGATCAGCCGCCATCCGACCAAGCGTACGCATATGGCTGTGCACCCAATGGGCAAACCAGCGGTGACCCATTATCGGATTATGGAGCATTTTCGCATTCATACGCGTTTGCGTTTGCGTCTGGAAACTGGCCGTACGCACCAGATTCGCGTGCATATGGCGCACATCACCCATCCGCTGGTGGGCGATCCTGTCTACGGGGGGCGTCCGCGTCCGCCGAAAGGCGCGTCGGAAGCGTTTATTACGGCGTTGCGTAAATTTGATCGTCAGGCGCTGCATGCGACGATGTTGCGCTTATACCACCCGATCAGCGGCATTGAGATGGAATGGCATGCGCCCATCCCGCAGGATATGGTTGATTTGATTGACGCCATGCGTGCCGATTTTGACGCTCACAAAGATGATATCGACTGGCTATGACTAAACTGATTGTACCGCAATGGCCGATGCCGAAAGGCGTGGCTGCCTGTAGTTCCACGCGCGTTGGCGGGGTTAGTCTGTCGCCATACGCTTCACTCAACCTTGGCGCTCATTGCGGAGACAATCAGCAGCTCGTAGAAGAGAATCGTCGGCGCATGTTTGCCGCTGGCGGCTTGCCGTCATACCCCGTGTGGCTGGAGCAGGTTCACGGCACGGCCGTGTTGAAACTCGATGGCGGGCCATATGCGTCAAAGCGAGCGGATGCTTCATACTGCAATGTGCCAGGCACAGTATGTGCGGTGATGACCGCCGATTGCCTGCCGGTGCTGTTTTGTAATCGCGCAGGTACCGAAGTCGCGGCGGCTCATGCCGGCTGGCGCGGTTTATGTGCAGGCGTTCTGGAAGAAACCGTCGCCTGCTTTGCCGATAAGCCGGAAAATATTATGGCCTGGCTTGGGCCTGCTATTGGGCCGGATGCGTTTGAAGTTGGCCCCGAAGTGCGTGAAGCCTTTATGGCAAAGGATTTACAGGCGGAAAGCGCATTTCGTCCCGCGGGTGAAAAGTATTTTGCTGATATCTACCATCTGGCCCGTCAGCGTCTGGCGAATGTTGGCGTGGCGCAAATTTTTGGTGGCGATCGCTGTACCTTTAGCGAAAAGGATGAATTTTTCTCTTATCGTCGCGACAGAACGACAGGTCGTATGGCAAGTTTTATCTGGCTGATATAACCTGCCGAGCTAAGACGATCCAGAAGGCAAACTTATTTTTGCATAGTTCAGGTCTTTAACCTTGAATAATTGAGGGATGACCTCATTTAATCTCCAGTAGCAAATTTGACCTGTTATGGGAGGAGTTATGCGTCTGGATCGTCTTACCAATAAATTCCAGCTTGCTCTTGCCGATGCCCAGTCGCTTGCACTTGGGCACGACAACCAGTTTATCGAACCTCTTCATCTAATGAGCGCCTTGCTGAATCAGGAAGGGGGATCGGTACGTCCATTATTAACTTCGGCAGGTATTAATGCCGGGGAATTACACAGCAAAATTGAACAGGCGCTGAGCCGTTTGCCACAGGTGGAAGGCACTGGTGGCGATGTTCAGCCATCTCAGGATTTAGTACGTATCCTGAACCTTTGCGACAAGCTGGCGCAAAAGAGAAAAGACAACTTTATTTCGTCAGAGCTATTTGTTCTGGCGGCGCTTGAATCACGCGGTACGCTGACCGACCTTTTAAAATCCGCCGGGGCAACAACCGCCAGTGTGAGTCAGGCGATTGAACAAATGCGCGGAGGTGAAAGCGTGAACGATCAGGGGGCCGAAGACCAACGTCAGGCATTGAAAAAATTTACCATCGATCTGACCGAGCGTGCCGAGCAGGGCAAGCTTGATCCGGTGATTGGCCGTGATGAAGAGATACGGCGTACAATTCAGGTTCTGCAGCGTCGTACCAAAAATAACCCGGTGCTGATTGGTGAGCCAGGGGTAGGTAAAACGGCCATCGTTGAAGGGCTGGCGCAGCGGATCGTCAATGGCGAAGTCCCGGAAGGGCTGAAGGGCCGTCGGGTGCTGGCGCTGGATATGGGCTCGCTGGTTGCGGGCGCCAAGTACCGCGGTGAATTTGAAGAGCGCTTAAAAGGCGTGCTGAACGACCTCTCTAAGCAAGAAGGTAACGTTATTCTGTTTATCGATGAATTGCACACCATGGTTGGAGCGGGTAAAGCGGACGGCGCGATGGATGCCGGGAACATGCTGAAACCGGCTCTGGCGCGTGGGGAACTGCACTGCGTGGGCGCCACGACGCTGGACGAATATCGTCAGTATATTGAGAAAGATGCCGCGCTGGAACGTCGTTTCCAGAAAGTATTTGTCGCCGAACCGACGGTTGAAGATACCATCGCCATCCTGCGTGGCCTGAAGGAACGCTACGAACTGCATCACCATGTGCAGATCACTGACCCGGCGATTGTGGCGGCGGCCACGTTGTCTCATCGTTATATCGCCGACCGTCAGTTGCCGGATAAAGCTATCGATCTGATCGACGAAGCGGCATCCAGCATCCGTATGCAGATTGACTCTAAACCGGAAGAACTTGACAGGCTTGACCGCCGTATTATCCAGCTCAAGCTGGAACAGCAGGCGCTGAAGAAAGAGTCGGATGAAGCCAGTATCAAGCGACTGGATATGCTCAATGACGAGCTGGCGGATAAAGAACGTCAATATTCGGTATTGGAAGAAGAGTGGAAGGCGGAAAAAGCCTCGCTTTCCGGGACCCAGACGATTAAAGCTGAGCTGGAGCAGGCCAAAATCGCTATTGAGCAGGCGCGTCGTGTTGGCGATCTGGGGCGGATGTCAGAGCTACAGTATGGCAAGATCCCGGAACTGGAAAAACAGCTGGCAGCAGCTACCCAGTCTGAAGGTAAGACCATGCGTCTGTTGCGTAACAAAGTCACCGATGCGGAAATCGCAGAAGTGCTGGCGCGCTGGACCGGCATTCCGGTAGCCAGAATGCTTGAAGGTGAGCGTGAGAAACTGCTACATATGGAGCAGGACCTGCATAGCCGCGTCATTGGGCAGAACGAAGCGGTGGAAGCGGTATCGAATGCGATCCGCCGTAGCCGTGCCGGGTTATCCGATCCCAATCGTCCTATTGGCTCATTCCTGTTCCTTGGTCCTACGGGGGTGGGGAAAACGGAGCTCTGTAAAGCCCTGGCTAACTTTATGTTCGACAGCGACGATGCGATGGTGCGTATCGACATGTCCGAGTTTATGGAGAAACATTCCGTTTCGCGTCTTGTCGGGGCTCCTCCGGGATACGTTGGCTATGAAGAAGGCGGCTATCTGACTGAAGCGGTTCGTCGTCGTCCTTATTCCGTCATCCTGCTGGATGAAGTGGAAAAAGCGCACCCGGATGTGTTCAACATTCTGCTACAGGTACTGGACGATGGACGTTTGACTGACGGGCAGGGGAGAACGGTCGATTTCCGTAATACAGTGGTTATCATGACTTCGAACCTGGGGTCCGATCTGATTCAGGAACGTTTTGGCTCGTTGGATTACAGCCACATGAAAGAAATAGTGCTGGGTGTGGTTAGCCAGAACTTCCGTCCGGAGTTTATCAACCGTATTGATGAAGTTGTCGTCTTCCATCCATTGGGTGAAAAACACATTGCTTCTATTGCGCAGATTCAACTGCAACGGTTGTATAAACGTCTGGAAGAGCGTGGTTATGAAGTCCACATGTCTGATGATGCGCTGAAACTGTTAGGTGAAAACGGGTACGATCCGGTTTATGGCGCACGTCCGCTGAAACGTGCTATCCAGCAGCAGATTGAAAACCCGCTGGCGCAACAAATTCTTTCTGGTGAGCTTATCCCGGGTAAAGAAGTGCAATTAGTTGTGAAAAACGATCGGATAGTGGCAGTGCAGTAAATCACAAAACAGCAAAAACGGGCCCATTGGGCTCGTTTTTGCTTAAAAACCAGGCAATAATTTAATTCTGACGGGTGTTTTGGCTTAAAAATAAGCGGGTGGGCTTTTTTTTTAAAATACCCCTTGCCACATCAGAATTACTCCCTATAATGCGCCTCCACTGACACGGAACAACGGTGCACAAGCCGCCGGGTCAGCAGGGAAGGCTCTGAAAAACAGGGTTGACTCTGAATGAGGAAAGCGTATTATACGCCACCTCGCGACAGGCGCTAAGGCGCGTTGCAACTGCTCTTTAACAATTTATCAGACAATCTGTGTGGGCACTCAAAGTGACATGGATTCTTAATGTCTTCGGACA